>Ga0228701_1000789_pt1 | contig 23985 bp, 27 predicted proteins | sample McNCre117_Aug_MG_2_FD_178017 | JGI IMG/M metagenome (GOLD analysis project Ga0228701, IMG submission 178017) | Freshwater microbial communities from McNutts Creek, Athens, Georgia, United States - 11-17_Aug_MG | ecosystem: Environmental > Aquatic > Freshwater > Creek | place: USA: Georgia...
ACCCGTCGCTCGTCTACACCGGGCGATGGGCTGGACGCGGGCTCGTCGCCGAGATCGTGAGGGATGCGTGACCGACCCCCGCATGGTGACCCCGCACTTCGCCTGGTCCGAGTTCACGTGCCGCTCTGGCCACCAGGTACCGGCCGAGCTGCGCCCCAACGTGCTGCGCCTGTGCGAGCAGCTCGAGGTCCTGCGCGCGCACCTGGGCAAGTCGATCCGCATCACTAGCGGCTATCGCGACCCGGACTACAACGCGGCGATCGGCGGGGCCAAGCGGTCGCGTCACATGACCGGTGAGGCCGCGGATATTCGCGTCGCGGGGATGGGCGCCGGCGAGCTGCTCGTCGTGGTCGAGGATCTGATCCATCGCGGTGACCTCCACGTCGGCGGCGTCGGCGTCTACCTGCCGCGCGACCGGCGGCCGCTCGGGTGGCTGCACCTGGACGTCAGGCCGGGGCGCGCGAGGTGGCGGGGGTAGGTGACGCTGACCGACTGCAGCTGCGAGGCGATGGGCGGGGTATTCCGCGACGGTGGCCGTGTCGTGCACGCGTCGACCTGGTCCGAGGCCGCCCGGCTGATCGCGGCCTACCAGCGTCGGGACCGTCAGCGCGTCGCCGATGGACTTCCGCCGCTCCACTGGGGCGTCCACCTCGGCGACCGGCACTGCGTCTAGCGCAGCACGCGCCGGGCGCAGGCCAGGCACCGGAGCTGCCCCGCCACGTCCTCGACCGCGTCCGCGCCACCGCCACAGGCCGGCGCGTTGACGGGGTCGCCCACGGCCCAGCGCGCCTCGACCGCGTGCAGGACGCCCCTGGGCATGCCCAGGGCCACCCACCGGTACCTCACTGGCACAGCTCGCAGCAGGCGCACAGCTGTGGCGGTGCGGCGTCCGGCGGTATCGTCACGGGCGCGCGCGGGTTGACGTACCAGACGACACCGAGCTGGTCCGTCTGCTCGCTGGTGACCACGTCGAGGTCGCCGTCCGCGTCCATGTCGACCAGTCGCACGTTGTCGTACTTGACCCCGGCCGCGCCCCCGATCTCGCCCCGGGCCCAGGTCGGCCCCCGCAGCCAGACCAGCCCGGACAGGTCGCCCACGGCCTCCGAGTGGCTGACGACCAGGTCCAGGGCCCCATCCCCGTCCAGGTCGCCAGCCACCACGTGCTGACAGACCCCGACGCCCCCCGGCGCCGGGATCGGGACCTCGACCGTGCCGCCCGGGTCGCGCAGCCGGACCGAGAGCGCGCTGGCCCCGGCCACCACGCGGCACGACACCACGTCGAGGTCGCCGTCCCCGTCCCAGTCCACGAGCGAGCCCATCCGGTGCTCACCCGCGACCGGCCCGATCGGGTGGCTGATCCAGCCCGCGGCGGTCCCGCGCTCGAGCCAGCGGTCGCCCATGAGCGAGTAGTCCCGCGGTGTGGTGGTCTGGTACTGGCGATCGGACAGGTACACGTCGAGGTCCCCGTCGAGGTCGAGGTCCGCCACCTCGAGCGCCATAGTCCAGCCGACGGGGCCGAGGTCGTGCCGGACCCAACTCGAGCTCAACCGCGGGTTCCCGACCAGTTCGAACCAGGCGACTACCGCTGGCGTCGACTTGCCGCCGGCCAGGATGTCGAGGTCGCCGTCCCCGTCCATGTCCACGGGCACGACGCGCATCCAGCGACAGACCCCGGATGCGGCGGCGATCGTGGTCGCACCCCAGGCCGCCCAGTCGCTGAAGCCGGCCGCGGGCTGGTAGTGGACCACGATCTTCTTGCCCTCGGACGCGGACACGACATCGACCAGCCCATCCCCGTCGATGTCGCCGAACGCGGCATCCTCGACCGCGCCCAGCGACAGCCCCTGGCCGAGCGCGACTGACTCCCCGGACCCGAGCGACACCGTGACGCGTCCCGACTGCTCCCATGGCGTGGTCACGTCCATGAGCCCGTCCCCGTCGATGTCACGGACGTCGACGCCGTCGGCCCCGAGTAGCCCCGAGTAGATGGTCTGGCGCGCCCACGGCCCCTCGCCGATCACGCCCAGCGGCCGGGCCTCGCGCGCGACCGGTGGCGAGCACGCTACCAGCAAGGCCGCGACCAGTGCCGGCCTCATTGCCAGACCCCGCGCACGGCCGGGCCGATCAGCACTGCCGCGCAGTCGCAGGGGCCGTCCTCGATGCGAGAGCACCCGAGCCGGTGCAGCAGCACCCACGAGCCATGCTCAGCGGCGGCCTCGTTCGCGGCCTCGAGCCCCGCAGACCACCCATCGCTCGCCGACACCGCGGGCTTGTCGCGTCGGCGGCGGTAGCGCGCCCTACTCACTGATCGTGAACTCGTATGAGGTGCCGTCGCTCGGGAAGGTGGCCGGCAGCGCGCTCGGGAACGTCACCACGAAACGGAGCTGCATCACCCCAGCCGTCGCCGTGTCCGACGCGCCCCAGTCGTAGCGCACGATGCCACTCGCAGCGGTGACGATCGTGGCGCTAGCCGTGGTCCACGAACCGGTGCCGATCCGGAACTTGGCCTGCACGCCACTCGCCGTGGACAGGTCCACTACCGATCCGGTCTCCGCGTTTTTCAGCGTCGCCGTGAACGACGGCGAGCGATCTCCGACAACCATCGCAAACATGTCGTTCTCCCCCTCGGGGTCGATGACCCCGCGATACGGGACGTCTATGACGACGCCCTGGTAGCCGGTCGCGGTGATGCCGCCGGCGTAGGTAGGTCCCACGATCGCGGCCCTGTAGTAGTCGGGCTCGACGCGTCCGAGGTACGTCGTGGCCTCGAACGGGTTGAACTCGCTGACGGCGGCGAGCGCGACTGACCCGGTCACGGTCGCCGCCGATGCCGCCGTGGCTGCCGCCGTGGCTGCGACGGTCGCGGTCGCGGTGACTGTCGCGGCCGAGCCGGCCACCGTCGCACCGGTCGCCGCCACCGATGCGGATGCCGTGACCGCACCTGCACTGGATGCTATCGCTGCCCCGACTGCGGCTACCGCTATGCCGGCCGTGATCGTCGCAGCAGCAGCCGCGATCGTGGCGCCGACCGCAGCGACCGCAGCCGATGCCGTGACGGTACCGGCCGCGTCGGTAGTCGTCGCCGACGATGCTGCGCCGGACGGTAGCGGGCTAAACGGCCACACGACTTACGCGACCCTCCGGATCGACCACGGGATCGCGCGGTCAGTGCCGGCCTTCTTCTGCACCGTCATCGTCCAGCCGTGCGCGACGATCAGTGACGGCGCGGTCCAGATCGGCGTGCCCTGCGCGCCAAAATGCGTGTACCGCTCGACCACGCGCTGGGTGTCGCCGCTGCGCGCCTTCTCGTAGAACTTGGTCCAATAGTGGTCGCCGGCCGCGAGGTTGTTGAGGTCCAAGAAGATCTGCACGACGCCGTCCGCGGTCTGGCTCGAGACCGTCGTCGAATTGTTTGGCAGGTCGTATTCCGTCGTCGAGATCGTCGCCGAGTTGGCGAAGTCCTCGACGATGGTCGCGTCCATTCGCTTGATCGAGTAGGCGATCGCGCGATCGGTCCCAGCCAGCTTCTTGATCGTGTATGTCCACCCGTGGATCAGCATCAAGGCCGGAGCTGCCCAGTTGGGAGTAACGATCGCGCCGATGCCGCCAACGGTGAAACGCTGGCAGACCCGCTGCGTGCCCGATGACTGGACCTTCTCGTACGCCTTCACCTCGAAGATGTCGCCGGCCGCGAGCGCGCTGAAATCAATAATGGGCTGGTAGATGCCGTCAGCCGTCTGCGCCCCGACCGACGTCGATGCGCTCGGGAGATCGTACTCAGTGGTCCCGATCGTCGCGGACCCGCTAAATGCCTCGGTGACGCTCATCAGTACACCCCGTAGATGACGCCGTAGTGGACCTCGGGCGATGCACCGCTCGACGACGCGCGCAGCTGCATCTGTGTCCCGGCCGGTATGTCGACCGGCATCGGTCCGCCGCCTGTCGTGCCACCGGCTTCGTTGGTGCTGACCGTCTTGTGGATCGTTGGCGTGCCCGGGACGCGGTTGCTTCCGTAGCCGACCTGCCAGTGGGATGCAGCGCCGGCCGCAGCGTTGTCGGTCCCATTGATCCCGAACTGGATCTGGCCGTACCGCTGCGAGGTGGTCGAGCCGATGCTGGTCCACGAGCCCATTGTGCCGCTGCCGCCCGGCGTGACTGCGGTGCCGCGAGAGTCGCTGATACCAAGCGTCTCGACAGCGGTGCCGTACCACGGAGCCAGCTCAGGATCGCTCGGCTCACCGTAGAGGTAGTAGACGCATCGGCACGAGAGGATGTCGCTCGTGTGCGCGGTCTTGGCTCGGATGCCGATATTCGACCCGCTCGGGATCCAGAGGCCGAACTCGTAGCTCAGACCCATTCCGCCGCCCGCGCTCGACGGCAGCACCGAGAAGCCAACTGCGAGGTCGTTGATCAGCGCGGTCCAGCTCGAGCCGCCGGCAGGGTCCACGAGCAGATCGGCGGCGACCTGTCCATCACCTCCGTTCGCGTTGCATCCGCCAAACCATAGCTTGATGTATTGGACGTCGTGAGCGAGCGACGTGACCAGAGTCGTCACGGCGCCGTCCGTGTTGCTGGCGCCTGCAGTGAAGGTCGTGGCTGTAACGTTGCCATCCGGCGTCGTCCCATCGAACGAGTCGGTGACCTTGTTCCAGCGCCACGGCTGCCGTGATAGGGCCATCAGTCGAACGTCACGGTGGTGGCAGTGGTGATGCGCGGCGTGATGCCGTTGCCGCACGTGATGCTTGGCGAGATGGCGCCGCTCAGCAGCAGGACGCCTGCGCCGCTCGATGCGGTTCCGATACCGAGGTAGGTCGCGGTGCCGCTGCCGCCGGTGCCAGCCGGGAAGTCGACGTTCGCGAACGGCGTCCCGACGTTGCCTGATACCGTCCAGCCCGACGACGACCGCGCGACTGCCACGCGCGCGTACGAGGTATAGGTGACCTCGCTGGTGGTCTGGTCGCCTGCCTCGCCTGGGTCCGCAGTGTGGAGCGACAGGTACAGCGACCCGGCGGTCGAGCTGCCGCGGAGCCCGGTCGCGTCGCCGATGTTGGCGATGTTCGTGTTGTTCAAGAGCAGAAGGGCGAGCGCGTTCTCAAACGCGTTGGACATGCTCATCGGGTTACTCCTTGTCGGTATCGGTTTCGAAGTCGACGTCACTGACGACGTCGTCGGTCGTGAACGAGATGCGGCCAATGCCGGTCGGGTCGAGGTGCGCGCTGAACGAGGCCACGCGCCCATCCGCGACCATCTCGAGGACGTAGTCGATCGCCTCGACGAATGCGGTGCGGCTCGACGTGCGAACGGGCGAGGTCATCGCAGGACCGTCCACGCGAGGAGCACGGCCACCATAGCGACGCCGACGTAGACCGCGATCGCCAGCCGCGTCACGACCACGGACAGCCACGACACGCTGCCGGACATGGTCGTCACCGACTGCGCGACGGACTCGAGGCTGCGTTCGGTGCGAGCCAGGGCGCGCAACACGGTCGCCTCACTCGAGATGGTCAGCGTCATCGGCTCGGTGTCGCGGGCGCGCCTACGTCGAGACCCGTGCGGGTGAAGCTCTATGACGTCGTCGTCGGCCATCATTTGCGCCCCTTGGGTCGGCCCAACTTCGCGACCTCGGACAGCGGCTTGCCTTCCTTGATCGCGTCGGCGACAGCCCCGGCGCGGGCGAAGGACTCGTCAAGCCGCTTGGAGGCGCCCGAGAGCTGCTCGAGCGAGTGATCGATCTGGCGCTTCACTTGGCCAGCGACGTAGGCATCCAGCGCGGCCTTGAGCGGCGCCGGGACCTTGTCGGCATTGCCCTCGGCCAACGCCGCGAGCTGGTCAGCAAGCTGAGCAGGGACCTTGTGCTTGAGTCCGCGCGCGGTGAGGAAACGCTCCAGGGCCAGCAGCGCGATCGGGATCAGGATCTCGAGACTCATCGGTCACCTCGTTGGTCAGGGTCCATGAATGGAGTCGCGACTGGCGTGCGCGTCCTGCGTCGCCGTCCCTCGTCGATCTGCTGCTGCGGCGAGTCCAGCTCGGCGGTGCGGACGTCGATGCGCGCGAGCCGCTCGATCATCTGCTCGAGCACCTGGCGCATCCCGCGCAGCTCCCACCAGACGACCATCGCCAGGGCGAGGGTCCCGCCGCCGCTGATCAGCTCTGATAGAGGGATGTCCATGTGGTGCTCCTATGCCGAGTAGGCGAACAGGCAGACCGCGTCCAGCTCGAAGGTCCCGCTGGTAACGACGGCCTGGATGTCCCACTTGTTGAGCGAGCTGGGCAGCGTCGCGGTGACCGTGTACCAGTCGTCGACGCCGCCCGTGGTGATGCCAGTGACGCTGATGACGTTGGTCCCGTCGTTGAGCCTCACCGATAGCGATCCGCTGCCGACCGTGCGCCGGGCCTTGACCGCCATCTTCACGGGCGAGCCGACTGCCGGATCCGTGGTCGCCGTGTGGTGGTTCTCGGACGCGAGCACGACGCCGGGCGTGGCCGCTGAGACCGTTGTCGAGGTCCCGTCGATGACGTTGGTGTAGCTGCCGTAGGACGCGACCGGCAGCGACGTCGCGCCCCAGTCGCCGGCCCAGCTCAGGTAGTGACAGCCCGAGTGGCGCCAGTGCCGCGAGCCGGCATCGAGCAGGTCTTGCCAGTGCTCGTCGTAGATCGGGCCGCCGACCACGAACTTGGACGGGTCGACGATGCCGTTGATGGAGTCGTCTGCGTGCGCTGCACCGATTTCGAGCGCGCACATGAACGCGATCGCGATGTAGTCCTGGGCCTCGATCTCGACCGTGTACTCGGTGTCCGCGCTGAGCCCGACCAGGTCCTTCGTCGCGAGGTGCGTTCTGTTCAGCACCGAGTTGCCGTCCCATGGCGTGCCCGAGTCGCGAGCGTTGTGGTAGACGCTGCCCGATGCGACCGTCGCGCCGGAGCGGTCGCGAATCGTGATGTCGACATGCGGACTCGTGGCCGATGTGCTCGAGTCGATGAGGCCGAGAACGAACCGGACTCCGCGCCGCCCTTCGCCGGACCTGAAGTAGAACGGCCAGACCGACGTGCCGCCCGCGCCCCCGTCGTCGTAGGTGGCCAGCCACTGCCCGCGCATCGCGAGAAGCTTGGTCTGGTAGAGGGCAACGGTATTGAGGCCGTCCGCGAGTGTCCGCAGAGTCACCGGCGACGGCTGCCGGCCGTTGGTGTTCTGCAGCTCGAAGTTGAAGGCCCCCGGGTGGACCTTGCTGGGCAGGTGCAGCGCCATCAGAGGTACTCCTCAGGTCCGAGGTAGATCGTGCTGAGGCCCCGCGTCTGCCACTGCGCCGTGGCGTTCGCGATCTTCCCCTCGATCGTGATCCACGTGATGCCGGGGATAAGCTCGCCGCGGACCGGGATGATCGATTGCAGCGTCGCCTCACCCCATGTCGTGCTCGAGCTAGTGAACTCCGCGCTAGAAGTCGGCCCCGACCACGACATGGTGCCGTCACTGAGGCGGACCGGCGCGCGGCTGCTTGATGTCACACGCACCGTCGCCTGATAGGTGGCGTTGTTGGTGCGCATGAACGGCGCGATGTTGAGCTTGCGCGTCTTACCCGACGCCGGAGCCGGACCGAGGTAGAACGGAAACGTGAGCACCGGGTAGTAAAGGAGCAGGTTCGCGAGCGCCGGCGTCTGCAGCATCATCGGTGCGTTCGGCGCCGTCCTGTAGTTCGCCAGGTTGTTGAGCATGATGCCGACGTCGTAGATGAGGCCCGGGTGCACAGGCATCCCGTCGCCGTACGACTCGGCCGCGACCGGTATCATCGGCAGCTCGTCGAGGTCGGTGTCTGCGCCAACGCGCTGCCACTGCCCCTCGCCGTAGACGTTCGGTTCCGCGACGTCCTCGATCATCCCGTCGGCGTCGTCGGCCTGGAACGCGCCGAGCTTCTGGCTCGTCTGCGTTGCCGAGTAGACGTCGGGCTGAACGCGAAACCGCGACGTCGCCGAGGCTGAGTACGTCGGGCCGCTCAGGTCGGAGTCGAGCACGATGATCGAGTTGGCCGTGTCGACCGAGACGATCTCGCGGCTCCACGCCTGCGTACCGGCGTCGAGCTGGTGGATCCGGATCGCGTCACCGGCAGCGAACCTGGTCACGTCCTCAGGGTCGTATCCACCCGAGCGGCTGTATGCGTGCGTCTCGAGCTTGATCGCGGGGCCGCCCGCTGCCGTGTCCGCGTAGCCGTTCGTGAACTCAATCGAGCCGTAGACGTCGCTGTCGCTGACGCGAATCTCGGCCGCGGGCGACATTGGGTAGAAACGATCTTCGTCGACGAACAGAACCTCGACCTCTCCGTAGAGGCTGCCGCCCTCGTGCCCGTAGTCGACGCTTACCGCGGTAATGACGCCTGCCCGGCTGTCTATACCCCTGCGACCACTCACCGGGTCGCGCGCGTAATCGTCCTCGATGCTGACGGTGTCGCCAGGTGCGGCGTGAAACAGCGTCGGCGCGATCGATCGCGACAGCGTCTTCAGCGGCCGACTGAAGACGGGAAACACCCGCGACACGAGCGACGCCGCCAGCTCCTCGACAGCGGCCCCTACGCGGGCCTCGCTGCCGAACGAGTTCGTCGCCTCGATCGTGAAGGTGCGCGACCCGCCGTATTGCGCCTCCGAGACCTGCTCGACGACGGACAGCGTGCGGCGGTACTTACCGTTTGAGTCGCGCGCGTACTTGATCTTGACGCTGTTACGGAGGAACTCGTTGGTTACCTTGGTCGTCGTGCGTCCGCTGCTCTGCGTTCCGATCGGGTCCGCCTTATTCGCCTCGGTGAGCGCGTGATCGGCGGTGATGCTGCTCGGAGTCGGCAGCGTCCGCAGCTGATACCCGCCGTCCTTCCACACGATCCACGCGAGGCGCAGCGCCAGCTCGTTGACGATGAGGTCCTCGAGCCGCGTCGGCTGCGTGACGAGCGTGTTGATGGTCTTGCTCTGCGTGCCGTGCTCGAGCGCGGTCGCGCTGTTGACCCAGTTCTCGCCGAGTAACGACCACGGGATTTTCGCGCCCCACGGATATACGTCATAGGTCGAGCTCTGTGCGCCGACCTCGCCGCCCTGTGATGCGATCAGTGACGTGAGGATGAACGAGAAGGGGCCGCTCAGGAGCAGCACCTGTCGGACCTGAAGCTTGTCCTCTTCCTGATCGACAGTGACTCCGTCGTTGGTTGGGTCGTCCGAGTTGTCCAAGTACCGCAGCGGCCCCGTGTACTGCAGCATCGACGAGATCGTGCTGCCGTCGTACCGGCCCAAGATAGTCATGTTGCCGACTTGGAAGATTCCCCAGTTGCCGGTTGCCCCCTGCCCCATCGGCGGAAGGTTGCCCAGCTGGTTGTAGAACTCGCCTTCGCTGGTCTCGATCTCGACGACGCCACCCTGTCCGTTAAGTGACCGCTCCCAGCCCTGCCCCTCGCTGAACTGCGCGAACTTGATCTTGTACGGTGGGCGCGTGCTCGTGATCGCGATGGTGCCGTCCTCGAGCCCGGACCTATCGATCACCCACCACGATTGGTTCTGGTACGAGTACGACCAGAGGGCCGGTATCTCGTATCCAAGGAACGACATCACCCGGAACGACGTGCAGCGGACGAACGCGCGCCGGTCACCAATTCCGCCGGACTTGGTCACGGCAATCACGGTCCGGATCCCGGCCTCGCCGTCCTGCCTGACCGAGACGCCCCAGTGGCCCTCTAGGCGCGAAGCACCGGTCTCTGCGGCCAGCCAGGCGTTAAGCTTGGACATGAACTCGGTCAGCTCGTAGTAGCCCTCGTCGAGTTCGTTGGTGCCCGATGCGCCGCTTGCGACGACAACGAGATCGTCTGCCGTGAACTCAGTGTCCAGCTCGTCGCTGGCGATGAACGCTCCAAACCGCGTCCCAGCCTCGAGCCGGATACCGGGCCGCACGTACCCGATCCACTGCCGCTTGAGGATGACCGCGTCGCGTATGCACGCCGATAGGTCCTCGAGGCTTAGCACGGTGTCGCCGTTGTCCGCGTCCTCGATGTCGGTGATGCGGCCCGCGAACAGGAGCCGAGCTTGGTCGCGCGTGTCCCAGACGCCGCCGACGATGCGGTGCAGGTAGACGGCGACGCGGCGACCGATCCACGTCGGGGGCACGTCCGAGACCGTGGGAGCCGGGGCCGCGTCCCAGTTGACGTTCTCGGCGACCAGCTGCGGCGGCGAGTAGACGGCGCCCGCGTCGCCGGTGAACGGGCTGTAGAGGTTCGAGCCCGAGGCCGGGACGTTGAGTGCGCCGGCCGAGGTCGAGTTGTACTGGTACCGCTGGCCGCCGATGAACACCTGTCCGCTCGCGCCGAACGCGGACTCGTCCTTGATGTTGATGGTTCCGCTGCCGTCGCTGTCGGGCGCGAACGTGGCGGTAAGACGCGACGAAAACGACGGCTTGCTCTTGAAGACGTCACGCCCGAAGGTGTCCTCGTACGTCGGCTGCACCGCGATGGTCAGCGTGGGCACGTCGATCTCGTTCGCCCACGGCCGCATGCGCCGGACGATCGGGCCGCCGACCTTGAGACCGGTCAGCGCCGAGGTCCAGCCCGTGCCCTCGTACGCGGTGAGCACGGGCCCGGTGACGCCCGCATCGGTGAGGATGTACTCGTAGCCCTCGATGACCGCAGTGAAGCCGGTGGCCAGGGAGCCGACGCTCTCGATCGCTGTGTCGGTCGTGCCCATTACGACTCGGCCGCCTTGGCTTCGATGCTGATCATCCCGGCGCCCGATGACGTGGTCGTCGACAGCGTGCTGACGTTGACCGTCTGCGCGAGCGCGTACTGCGCCTCGAGCGTGACGTTGCCGCTCGACACTGCGACGTCCGCGACCTCGGTGAAGTCGGCGTCAGGGGTGACGGTCCCGTTGATGTCCGCGCTGACGAACGCCACGTGGAGGTTGGCCACGTTCTCGAGCGCGGCCAGCGTCGGGCCCGTGACCGTCGATGTACCGGCGCCGACCGTGGCCGTGCCGCTTTGGACCACGGCGCCGCTGCCATTCGTGCCGCCGGTGTTCGTGTTGGTCAGCTGCAGGATGATCCACGCCGCCGAGGTCTGGGTCTGGCCCGCGAACGAGAAGGTCACTGCGCCAGCGGACGGCGACGAGCCCATCGCGCGGAACACCGTGAGCCGGCGGTTGCCAACGACATAGTTGACCGTCGCGACCTCGACCCAGGTCAGGCCGTTGCCCGATGCGGTGGGTGCGTTCGGCGTCGAACCTGCCGCAGTTGCGACCGCAGCGAGAATGAGTCGGTTGGCTCCGGGGCTGACCGAGGCCGTCGCGAAAGAGGTGCCGTCCGCGGTGCTCGAGCTGGACGTCAGCGCCGACGCGGTGATGGTCTGGCGAGGCGCGCCGCTGATACCGATCGCCTCGGTGCCCGGGACTTGGATCAGGAGCGGCAGCTGGACCCGCCACGAGCCCGCGTAGTTCTCCACCCTCTGCTCGGGATCGAACAGCTCGGCGCCCTTCTCGGCCCGGTAGGTGCCATAGATGCCGTCGGCGGAGGCATCCGGGTACCAGCGCACGGGGCCTCCCGGGGTGCCGCCTCCGTGCTGGCCCCAGATGCCGTCGAGCCAGAACCGCTCAAGCGACTGGTTCGGCGTCGACTCGCTGGTGATCCACATCCGCGACCGCTTGATCGCGTCCCACCGCAGGTCGAGCTCAACGCGCGACTGGCCGGCGTGCGCCCAGACGTGGCCAGCAGCGTTCGCCGACGCGCGGTAGTCGCCTCGCCGGATTCCGCGCCAGTCGCCGCCGCCGTTCTTGGTCCAGAACGGACACGTCGGCAGCCACACGCCGCGAGCCGACTTGGTGCCGACGTGGCTCGTGGCGGCGCTCGAGTTGACGCTGAACCCGAGCAGCTCCTGTACCTCGGTGTCGACCCACGTGATCGAGGCCGACGCGCCGAACGTGATCGTCACGATGCCGGTCCCGGCCTCGCCCAGCGACGCGGTGACGGCGCACGTGACGCCGGCCGCGTCGGCAAATTGCTCCGCGACCTCGGCCAGGAAGTCGTTGGCGCCGCTTCCGCCACTGGACATGTAGTAGGTGCCAGCCGGGATGGTCGCGGTGACGCCGCTGATCGTGGTGTCCCAGCCGCCGGTGGGCACCGTGATCTGCCACTCGAGTCGTCCGTACGTCGCCATCACTCGTCCCGCATCGTGGTCGAGCCGCCCGCTGCCATGCCGCGCTTGACCGCCCGGGCCAGGCGCGCGTTGCGTTCGCGCTCGGACAGGTCGTCGAACCCGCCGCCGAGCAGGATGGTTACGTTGCGGGTGACGTCGCCGCCGCGCCCGCCGCCGTTGCCGACCACGCTCGGTGCGCGTGCGCCGTTGCTCCCGCCGCCGCCGCTCGGCGCCGACCACTGGCCGGTAGCGCCACCGAGACCCTTGGCCATGGTGCCGGCGACGGCTGCACCTGAGGCGAATACTGCTGCGGCATGGAAGTGCTCTGCGGCTGTTACTCCCATGATTGGGCCGAACGCCAGCGCGCCGAAGCCGAACGCGGTGTGCTTGATCGACTCCACAAACATCTGCGTCGCGGTCGATCGCAAACCCTCGGCAACGGCCTCGGCGAATGCGCGGCCGATCGATTTCTGCCCGGTGATCCAGGCGTCGAATGCGGCGCCCGCAGACTGCGCGAGGATGTTGAAGGCATCGCTCGCCATCTGGATTCCGATGACGGTCTGGTCGATCTCCTCGGGCGTTCCGAAGATCTTCGACAGCACGCTGCTGTACTCGTCGGCCTGCAGAGCCTCGAAGTCGGCCGCGAACTTGGCTTGCACGTCCTTCAGCGACGCGACGGCCGCCTGGTAGTCCATGTCGGCCGAGTTGGCGCGCCCGAGCTTGGACATGCCAACGCCGCTGTCTCCGAGCCCAGCGTTCAGCGACTCGATGCCGCCCCTGACCTCGGGCAGCATGTAGACGATGCCGTCTCCGCCGCTGATCGAAAGCGGATCCTCTTTTCGACCTCCGCCGGACCGGGTCGGCTTTAGGCCGGCGGCCTGCGCCGTCTTTGCGGCGATCGCGCTCTTGAACGCCTCCACCGTCTTGGGCAACTTGCTCTCAAGGTTGGCGATTGCGGCGTCGTAGGTCGCGAGACGCGCACGCATTGACTTCGCGTAAACGTCGCCGCCAAACAGTAGCGAGTCCTCGCTGGCCCCGGCTCCAGTGTATTGGCCCTGCTTGCGGCTGGCTGCGTCGGAGGCGAGACTGCGCTCCATCTCGGCGACGACCTGCCCGCGCTCGCGCTTTAACCTGGCGATCTCAGACTGCGCCGCAATCCACTTGTTGCCGGACGTGTCGAAGAGGTCGCTGCTTCCGCCAACAAGGCGCTGCAGGTCGCTGATCAGCTCGGGAATCATGCCGATCGACTTTGCGAGCAGCTCGATTGCAGGCTCGACGGCGAGCACCAACTCGCCGAACTTGCCTTGCAGGTCGTCGAGTGTGTCGGCCATAGAGACGCCGGCTCGCTGCATCCCGTCACCGGCCATCGATGCATCACCACCAACCGACTGCCATGCCGCGCCGAGCTGCGTCAGAACTCCCTGCTTGTCCTTTGCCTCGATGCCGAACTCTTTCAGGGCCCGCGTCGAGCCCTTCGTGATCGCCTCGGTGAGGGACTCGATCGTCGGCTTCAGCTCGACGCCCATGGTCTTGCGCAGCGCCATGGCGCCGTGCAGAACCGTCTCCATCTCGGACTGATTGAGGCGCCAGACGCCGTGCATCGTCTTGCCCGCGAACGCGAGCAAGGTGTCGGCCTCGATCAGACCGTTGGTCGCCGACTGTAGCCCCTCGAGCGATGCGCCTGCAGCCGCCGACTCTAGGCGGACGTCCTCTAGGTACGCGCGAGCCGATGCCTGCGCGAGCTTGAACGCTCCGACCGCGGCTCCGATACCGACGGCCATCTTTCCCCAGAACGCGATCTGCGAATCGATCTTCGAGTTCTGGGCCTCGACCTCGGCGAGCAAGGCCTGGTGACGTGCCTTTTCCTCGCCGCGCAGCGATCGGATCGCCGCCTTGTGGTCGGCCGTATCCGCCTTGTAGCGGGTGAGGACGGTGTTCGCGAGGCTATCGAGTCCCATGGCGCTCCCTGTCCTCGCGCGCATCGCGGATCATTGCGGCCTCGACCTCGCGCACGGCACCGTCGAGCATGTCGACGCAAGCGGCAGCAGCCATCGGAAGTGGCAGGTCATCGACCAGCGCGGCCAAGGAGCCGTGGTTGCGCCACTGCAGCAGCCGCGCGGTCTCGATCACCTCGGGCATCTGGATCACGTATCCGGGACAGATGTCCTCGCTGTGCGGGCACGTGCCGGCCTCGGACCAGTCCTCGGACGGCAGCCAGCCGCAGCGCCACTCGGGTGCGAACGACTCGTGGTCCGGTTGCGATTTGCAGGAGGTGCAGTCCATGTACTGATCCGCGTGCGGCGAGCCCTCGTCTCGCTGTCGGTTCCGGTCGGCCTGTACCCTGGGCAAGAGGCGCAGGCCGCTGATCACTTTCCCGGGGGCGTCATCCTGGCGATCACGCGAGAGCCCAGCTCCATGAACACGGCGTAGAGCGAGGTCGGCGCGTCGTCGATGTTGGGCGTCTTGCGATCGCGGCCCGTCATCGCGAACTTCCACCCAGGGATTGGAGCACCCGAGACGCCGATGAGTGCAGCCCTGGCTAGGTCGAAGCCGTTCGCGTCGCTGCGCAGGAGCGCGTTGAACTCGCCCGCCTTCAGGTGCCGGAGATGGAACACGGTCGGCGAGGCCCCGGCCTTGATCGGCGCCTCCGCGGTGCCGTCCAAGTACTGCTGCCACCGCAGTTCGAAATCGGGCGCGTCGCTGTCGAGGGCGTCGTCGTAGCGAGAGACGTAGGTGTACTCGCCCGTGAGGCTGGTTTGCGTGCGTAGCATCAGGCCATCCCCAGGAGCCAGGGCGACATGGTCAGGTCACTGGTCGTGGTCGGCCCGGTCATCGCCTGCAGCTTGACGACCTTGCGCCACTGGCCGTTGACCGCGCGCTGGATCGGGTACTCGTCGATGAACTTCGCGTTGCGGACGTAGAGCCCGAGGCTGCGACCATCCGCGATCGACATCGAGTAGAGGAAGTGGCGCGCTGCGCGGCTGTTGGCGTCGTCGTCGAACAGGGCGCCCTGCGTGTTGGTGCCGGACGCCTCGGCGTCGTACTCGATCTCGAAGGTGTGCATCGACGGGCCGCGGACGCAGCCGACGAGGGTCTGATATTCGTTCAGGCCGTCGGGACCGAACTGCTGCAGCTGCGATAGCTGGGTCGACCAGCGGAAGGCCCGGATCGATTCCGTCACGCGAGTCGCGGTGCCGACGGCGTTCCAGGCGAACGAGCCGCCCGCGATCGGCGAGCCGCTGTAGTCGTCGGTGGCGGTCGTGTCCGGGAACGTCGCCGAGACCGCTTCCCACCACGCCATGGTGAAGGACAGCTTCACGCGCGGGACTTCGCCGGGCGAGACGTTCATCCACTCGATGCCGGTCAGGTAGCAGCCATGGGCGACGTACTGCTGGCGGCTGGACAAGAACCGGAAGCGGAGCCCGGTGATCGTGTCCATCGTCCCCGGCGTGGACGACTCGTAGATCATCCGCGAGCAGTAGACCTGGTCGGTGCCGCTCGGCGCGGTGGGCACGGCCAGGAGAGCGTTGATAGTCGATGCCGCGTGCGTCGACACCGGAACCCATTGACCGTCGCAGCGGCCGTCGCCCTTGGCTCCGACGCGGACCAACGACCCGGCCGTGATGCCGGTAGCGGCCGATGCGGAGAGCGCGGTGGCGGTGCCGCCGCTGCAGGTGATGCTGCTCGAGTGGCTGGTGGTCGTCTGGCCGAAGCACGCGCCCAGGAGCGTGGCCAGAGCCGAGGCCGGCGGCGCGCTGGCCGACGAACCACCCAGGCCGGTGAGCAGCATCTCGAACGAGAGCGTTCCACCCTTGGGCCCGAGGATGCCCTGTGTCGCCTCGTGCGGCCGCTGCTTCAGGATACCTGGGTCGATCATCGGCCAGCTCGGCGTGAAGTCCGGCGCGCCGACGATGTCGAGACGAGTGCCGGTCGTGGTCGTCGTCTCGCCGAACGCGGACTCCGTGGCGTAGAGGATGGCCCCAAGTTCGGAGCTGCGAGTTGCCATGTCAGTAGCTCCTGTCGTAGAGCAGTGAGTAGGTGGACAGCACGAGCACGGCGGTCGTCGTGCGCGTCACGTTGAGGCTGCTGCGGCGGCAGTCGTCGAGGCCGCTGACCCAGTTCGCCAGCGCGGATCCGTCGGGCCCGATCGCCTCGTCGATCTGCGCCAGGTCCGAGTCGATCATGTCGTCGAGGTCGCGCTCGTTCTGCTGGCCGTACTTGCCCATCTGCCGCGGGTACGCCATGACGAGCTGGGCCGAGTGCGCGAGCTGCCACAGCGCCCCGCCGCTGCCGGCGTTGGTCAGGCCGTCGTGCCCGTAGTCGAACGCGTTGAGGAGCTCGAACCGGCGCCAGCACGCGGACGGGTTGGCCTCGACCCAGGCGAGGAACTCGACGTCTCCGCGGTGGCGCTTGAACCGGGTACCGCTCTGCACCGCAGGCGTCAGCGCCTCGATGACGCTGAGCTGCTGGTCCCGGATGAGCGCGAAGGTCGTCGCCACCTAGCGCCTCCACAGCGGCCGCGCGTCCGCTGGGGACGATGCGCCGGTTGAGTCGGTGGATACCGAGACCTTGGCCCAGGCGATGAGCTGGGCGAGGCGGTCCTGGTACATGCGCGCGGAACGATCGTCCTGGTGGACCATGTCGATCGACCGCAGAAGCACCAACTCGTTGACCGCCTCGCGGTTGCGGATGGACTGGTCAGGGGTCGACAGGTTGTAGAGGTCGAACTTGATCGCGCGATACGCCTCGTCGATCAGGGCGCGGCCCTGGTCGTCGCGGTAGTGCGTCGGCAGGCGGTCGATCCAGCCCGGGGCGCGACGGTCGACATCGAGTGGCGTGACGTCGTGGCGGGCCGCGTACCGGACCACGTCGAAGTAGAGGTCGTGCACGTGTGTGGTAGATGCCACGACGTAGACGAGCCGCCACCGGTAGCGCGGGTTCGGGTCGATCTCGCCCGATAGGTTGCCCGTGTCGGCCAGCCACTCGCTCGACAGCGGCTGCGTGATGCGCGTGGTGACAAACGCGTCCGCCGCGGCGTAAGCGTTCTGCAGCGGCTCGCGAGCGATGACGTAGGCACCCGACGAGATGGCCGCGACCTCGACCCGCTCGGACTCGCCGAGTGCGTTGGTCGCGAGGTAGACGCGGCCGATCGCGGCGCCGGTCGTCGCCGTCAGGTTCAGCTGCCGCGGCTCGGCCTGTCCGTCGCCGGACGCCGCGTCGAACGTGGTGTTCGGCGTGGCCTCGATCGCGGGTGAACCCGACTTCGCGTCCTCTGCCTGCGAGTCATCGGCCGCGGTCGCCTCGTAGACGATCGACGCCAGGATCGCAGACGGCCGACCCTCGGGGGCGTCGAACCACAGCGACTGGCCCGGGACGTTGAAGAGGATGTCGATCGTCTGGTGCGACATGGTCAGGTCACTTCACCCACCACGGCCCGAGCGCGCCGGTGCTGCGGTCGGCGATGTCCTCAATCGCGCGCTTGAACTTGCGGTCTCGGTCGTACTCCTTCAGGTCGCGGTAGCCGCGTCGCCCGAAGGTGTAGTCCGCGTGTTCGGTGAGGTAGTCCTTGGCGAGAGCGGGGTACTTGTAGGGCCGATCCTGAACCGTCAGAAACTTGTTGTTCGGGTTCCGGTCGGTCTCGAGGATCTGCGCGAGTCGGCGCATTAGCGCGTCGTGCCGCTCGCGGAGGACGCCGGTCAGGCGGTTGACGTGACGGGGCGCCTCCTGTCGAGTCACGTCGCGACGCACGACCCGATCGCCGCGCGCGGCAAGCTCGGCGTTGATCTCGTCGATCTTCTTGGTGCGCGGCTTTTGCTCGGCAGGCTTCGGCACTGGCTTCTTGGCGACGTTGCGATCGACGGCGTCGAGCATCATCAGATCGCCCTGAGCCGTCGCCTGCGCGACCTCGAACGGGACCGGCTTGCCGGCGCGCTCGGCCGCAGCCGCGTAGCCTTCAGCCACGGCGTCGCGCAGCTCTAGTCCTGTCAGGTCGGGCTTCACTCGTCGCCCTTCTTGCGGTTGACGACCTGACCCTTGGGCAGCAGCGCCATCTGCTCAACGAACGTGCGGTGCAGCTCGTCGCGCTGCTCAGCATCGCGAGCGTCGCGCGGCTTGAGCCTGGACTCCTGCTTCGCATCGTTGGCAGTGTTCAGACGCTTGCGGATTGCCTCGATCTCAACGATGCACTTGCACGGGTGCATGTTCGAGATCGGGCTGCCGTCCGCTGCAATGCGGCACGGAGTGCCGTCCGTCTGCAGCGAAGCCGGCAGCTTCTCGTGCAGCCCGATAGCCTTGGGGCACTTCCCGTAGGGCAGCATCCCGGCGTCCAGCTTCTCGGGGTACTTCTTGTTCCAGTACGGGTCGTTTGCCAGAGGGCGACCTGACCCGTTGTGCATCGGGATATAGCGGACATGCCCCGCGCGGTCGATCATGAGCATCGACTGCGATGGCGGCAGCTTTTCGATGACGACTTCGCCATCCGGCAGGGTCCGCGTCCTGGTGGGCGCGACCCAGTTCGAGATGTCGACGGCGTCTCCAACGTAGCGGGGCATGTCCTCTCCTCAGTTCAGGTCAGGCGTCGGTGATGATTGCGGTGCCCGACGAGTCGCGGATCTCGGCGACGCCCTTGCGCATCGAGAACACCATCTCGGTGGCGCGGAGGCTGGCGTCGCGCTGCGGCTCCATTCTGAACGGCCGCTTGTCCACGAGCGCGTAGGTCGCGTGCGGGTCGTTGCCCGGCGAGGTCGGGGTGAAGCACGCGCCCACGACGTCGGCGCCGGCGTTCGCGGTGTCGGTCAGGCCAGCCGAGTAGACCGGGAAGCCGCGGAAGTTCATCACGTGGCCGTTGCCCATGCCGTTGTTGGCGGTCTTGTCGACGCCTAGCAGTCGGTCTGCACCGCCCGGATAGCTGGTCCAGCTCGAGCCGACCGCGATCAGAGCGGCCTCGAGGTCGTCGACCTGCTGCTCGTCGAGGATGTACACGACGCCGTCCGGGGCCCGGTTGCCGCGCTTGCGGATGCCGACCTGCGCCGCGAGCGTCTGAGCCACGGTGAGGTCAACACCGGTCGATCCGACCGTGTTCGACAGCGACGCGAACAGCGCGCAGATGTCGTCCTCGAGCGCGAGCATCAGGCAGCGCGCCGAGTCGCGGAGACAGGTGCCCAAGAAGTCCAGGCCCGGGACGGCGTCCTCGCCGATGTTGTCGGTGAGGGTCCGGAGGAGCGCGTACTCCGAGCAGGTCACGGTGACCTTATCGGTGCCCCACGTCAGCGGGGTGGACAGGTCAGTCGCCTGGGTCGCGTCGTACTCGGTGTCGACGCCAGAACCGCCGTCGCCGACGGTGCCGGTGTTCGCAGTCGGGATCGGGATGTCGAGCGCGTTGGACGGCTTGCCGATCAGAGAGAACGGGCGGCAGAACTGCTGCGCGACCATCCAATCATAGGCGTAGTCCAAGAACGTCGGCTCGATGACAGCCGAGTAAGTGATGTCGTTCGCAGTGGTTGTGGTACTGACGGCCATTGGTCACCTCTTTGGAGGCCCGATGTAGATCTGCATCTGGGCCAGCTGTGCCTCGGCGCGCCGTCGCAGCTCGCTGATCACGGGGCGATTGCGGACGTCGTACATGTTCCCGGGGACCTTGCCGTTTTGGCGGATGTACGCCTGCACATCCTCGGTGGTCCACCGCATCACGTCCGACGGTGATTCGCCCTGCGTGTTCGCCGCTGGCACTCCACGATCGGAGGCCGGCGGCTCGCTTGCTGCCTTGGCTTGCGCCTTTGGCTGTTGGTCATTGGTTGCGGCTGCTGGTGCACTGGCGACCGAGTAGCCCTGCGCAGTCATCCATTCGGTGACGAACCCAGACGCCGACTCTGGCGCCACCTGGGCTGTGAGCATGTCGCTCGTGAGACGCGACCTAGCCGCAGGCGTCAGGTTGATGCCCGACATGGCGGCCCCGTATGCGATCGCTTTGGCGGTGACGTCTGCCTGGTCGATCTGCGGTGCCGACTTAGCCGTGCTCTGAGCCTTGGGCTGTTTGCCTTCCATCACGCGGCGAGCCTCGGCAAACGCCGAATCACGCGCGCGCTGTGCAGCCTCGGCGATGAGCGCGTCGACCTGCTCCTTCGAGTAGGTGCTCGACGCCGCCGGCTCAGTGGCCTGCACGCTTTCCGTCTGGATGTTCTGTTCGGGGTCCATCAGTCTCCTCGCGTTACTCGGGCGCCCCCGCGGAACGACCCTTGGTGGCGGTCGTCGCCAGCTCGCCTTGCGGCGCGAGCAGCCGAATTGGTCACGGCGTCACCGCCGCGTCTGGTGCCGTGGAGTCCTGCGCGGTCGGCGTGTCAGCGCCCATCGACCCGCTGATCTCCTGGAGCGGACGCATCAGCTCGTTGCGCAGCGTCTCCAGCTTCACGTTGTCCTGCAGCTGGACCAGCGCGCCGGCCGCGTCGAGGTCGGGATTGCGGCGCATCAGCTCCGAGAGCGTGTTGGTCAGCCCGAGGCGGCGTGCGTGCTCGAAGACCTCAAGCTCTTCCTTGGGAGACAGCGGCGTCTCGCTCTCGGCGAAGTCGACGCGCCATCCGCCCATGCCGAACGCAAGCTCGGGCATGTCGCGCTCAAGCACCATCGACTGAATCGAGGCGAACTCGCGCTCGAACTGGCGGAAGTACACGAGCTGTTCCTTGCGCAACTCCTTGAGCGGTGCGCGCATCAGCTCGCGTGCGTCGGCCGACTGTGTGCCGGCGTGGCTCAGCAGAGAGGGCGGGATGCCGTAGTTGGCGGCGGCGGTCTCGAAGATCGTGCGCGCGGTCGTCGAGAACATGGACAGGTCCATCGACATGTCAACGGTGTTGACCGCGACGCCGTCCGCCAGCTCGATCGGGGTCTCACTGTCGAGCGCCTGGTGTCGCGACACACCGCCGACGTCACCCGTGAGGATGGTCTGCTTGGTTGCGCTCTTGCTCTCCTTGAGCAGGAGGATCATCTCGAACCACACCGATCGATGGGCCGCTACCAGGTCCTCACCTGTGCGCGAGTCGAGCAGTCCGCCGGCCGGCGGCTCGAGCGCGAACAGGATCCACGGCATCCGCTCGAAGCCGTGCGGGACCACGGTCTCGGTCAGGACGTATCCCTCGCGCGTCATGTAGAACGACTCGCGATCGGTCCAGACTAGATGCCCCGGCAGGTCGTTGCGATCGCTGACGTACTTCAGGTCGAAGATGAGAGCGACCAATCGCGTCGGATCGAACGGGTGAGCGACCGCGCGAAACGCATCGGGTGCGACGACGTCGATCACCGGGACGCGACGGCCGCCCGAATCGACGCGGACGCGGAAGCCGACGGCCAGGTTGCGGTGCAGGTTCCCCCAGCGGTTTACACGCTGGAACATCTCGTGCTGTCGGCAGGTGCGCTGCAGCTCCTGGTACGCGTCGTCGCGGTCTTCGACGCGCCGCTGCGCCGGCTCGCTGTAGACCATCGACAGCTCGTTGACGATGCGCCTGATGACGTTGTTGAACTTGGCCTTCTCGACCCAGTCGCGGCGTCGCTGTAGGACGGACGGATCGCGAACGACCTGCCCGAGGAAATCGCACATGTCAGCGTCGCCGCCGCTCGAGTAGAGCTCGTGACGCCGCTTCGCCATCGCGATACGTGCCTTCTCGGCTTCTCCGAAATAGTGCGTGCGCAGCCAGTGGCCGACCGCATCCCATTCGACGGGGGCCGGCTTGTCCAGGAGCGGCGTCTCGCCGAGCACGTCCTGCAGCAGCGCGCTCAAGCGGCCGCCTCGCCGACGCGCGGGCGCTCGATGGTCCACAGCGCGTACCGGAGCGCGGCGCACCAGTGGCTGAGGTCGGACCCGTCCTTGCGCGTTGCTTCGGCCTCGCCGTCGCCGTTGCGCTCACTCATCTCGAGGGCCTCGACGAGTCGCGGCGCCATCGGCTGGCGATGCTCGTCGCACTCCACGAACAGACGGCGCTCGCCGTTCGAGTTGCAGAGCAGGCCGTTGACCATATCGATCCCGGCGTTCTTCGGGACCGTCGCTGCCTTGGTCTCGTTGACCGATGGGCGCAGCGCGGCCGGCATGATGTTCGGGATGCCGCCGCGGCGGAACAGCGTGTACACCGAGCGGTCCGGCCTCGACGCATCGTTTCCGCTGTTGGAGTACGGGTCCGCGCGGACCAGCGCGAGGGGGCCGTCTGCAGCCGGGGCGCCGCGCATGTCTAGGCGGTTGGTCGACCACCGCGACCGCAGCCGATCAAGCAGTGCCTTGACGTGCTGCTCGGTCGTGGTCTGCTCGGTCGTCAGCTCATCGCGGACCCACCACACCGGGCGCGTCTGGCCACGGAGGCGGAACGCCTGCAGGACCAGCGAGACGTCGCACAGCTTGCCGGGGTCGTGCCCGACGAGGACCGCGAACCGCGGCCCCCACGGCGCCAACACCTGGCCGGTCACGTCCTCGGCGCCGATATGCGGCACCGGGCGGAGGTTCTGCTCGCGGTCCCACGCGGTGTAGACCATGCGCTCGGGGCCGACGTCCATCGCGAGGCCGCGCCGCTGCCACTCGCGCAGCGACACGTTGCGCTGCATGCGCGCCCAGTGTTCCGGCCACACGAACGGGTTCTCGTTGAACCGGATGCGCTCGATGCGCCAGTCGACGCCGCTGCCCTTCGAGTCGCGGAACAATCGCCAGCTCGGCGAGTCCTTCGCGGTCGCTGTGCAGATGCGCCGTGAGTCGCGTGCGCCACGGAGACGGGCCTCGATGTCGGGGTCGGCGCCGTTCTCGACGCTGTCCTGCAGCTCGTCGTCGAACGAACCGAGCCACGTGAAGCCCTGTACCGGCGAGCCCGTCGCGGCCGATGCGCGCTTGGTGGCGCGGAACTGGACCGTGTGACCGGTCGGCGTGCGGAGGTCCTTCGACGCGGTGTAGAAGGTGCCGAACGCGTCGGGCTTGTCCTCGTGCGCGGAGTCGACTGGGACCTGTTCGCAGACGGTGCGGACGAAGGTGTCGAGGCGCGCGTGAGTCGGAGCCGTCGCGCCGATCGCGCCGAACAGGCCCAGACGCGACAGCGCCAGAATGAAGACCCAGAGGCCCTGGCTCATGAGCACGGTCTTGCCCCCGCCCTCGGCCGAGATGAGCATCGTCCGTGTGCCGTCGAGGGGGCGCTCCCAGATCGCGAGCAGGAGCTGAGCCTGGCGCTCGCCGACGTACCAGACGACCGGACTCGCGGACTCGCCAACGAACCTGCGCTCGATGACATCCCAGATGCCGCCGACGCGATGAACCGCAACGCCAGCGAGCGGTGGCTTGCCGGCGAGGTACGCGTCGCCGCGCTCGAGGTCCTGGCGGACCACCCGCAGCTCGACGCCAAGGTCGATGCTCCGGCCACCGTCATCCCTTGCGAGTTCGCTCCGCGTCCGCAATGCGGAACGCAGGAGCTGCGTCAGCCCGTGTGCTGGCTGCGCCATGGTTTCCCCCGGCGATCTGGGCGGCCAGCTCGCGGTTCGATTTCACCAGCCGATCGATCTCAGACCGGAGATCGTCGCGGTCGATGCGCTCGCTGCGGAGGCGGAGGATCTTGATCTGGCGATCGACCAGCTCGCCGACTAGCCGATGCTCAGCCGCGTCGAGCTTGTCGTAGAGTCGATCGCATTCACGATCGATGTCCTCACGAGTCCGGAGCCGGCGAAGTTCGCCGGGCGCAGGCGCAGTCCGTTGGGTTGGGAGGGGCGGTGCAGGATGCGACTGCACCTGGGACGCGCCTGCGCCCTGGCTATCGTGTGAGACCTTCTTAGGTCTGCGTCCCATCCCAGGACCACCGTTAAGCGATGGCCCTCTCTATGTCGACGTTTA
>Ga0228701_1000791_pt1 | contig 23960 bp, 23 predicted proteins | sample McNCre117_Aug_MG_2_FD_178017 | JGI IMG/M metagenome (GOLD analysis project Ga0228701, IMG submission 178017) | Freshwater microbial communities from McNutts Creek, Athens, Georgia, United States - 11-17_Aug_MG | ecosystem: Environmental > Aquatic > Freshwater > Creek | place: USA: Georgia...
TTGAGCCCCTGGAACATTCCGCAGTCAATCAACACGCGAGTGTTGCCATTCACCAGCAGGAACCGGCTACCGGTGACCGTGCCCGCAGCACCAAGAAATTGAATGTATGGCTCTGAAACCCCAGCGTAACTCATGGCGTCAGTCTATTCCGGTTTACCAACATTGATGCTGGGTGAATTCTCAGGCTTCAGCGTTTGTCCAAAGTTGTAACCCGAAGGTGCAAGAATCAGAATATGGCTAACTTCCTGCGCGGCTACTGGTTTGTGACCGTCACCCTATTGGCGCTTGGCGTCGGGCTAATTGCAATGGGCCAGGGGCAGGATTTTGTAGCCAAAATTGCTTTCGCGATAAGTGCAATCATCGGCTTTGTGCTTTCGATTCAGTGGCTTATTGCCGCCATTCGTGAAGGCGCTCTGGGTTCGGACATTCTGGCGGCGATCTCTATCGGTGCCACCGCGATTACTGGCGAATGGGTGGCCGCGGCGGTTATCTCGCTGATGCTGGCCAGCGGTCGCGCACTTGAAACCTGGGCGGAGGGGCGGGCCCATGCCCAACTCGGTGCGCTCTTGGCGCGCGCACCGCATGAGGCGCACGTCATCGATGAAGACGGCACCCAACGCACGGTGAATCTGGAACAGGTGACCGTGGGCAGCCGCATTCTGGTTCGCAGCGGCGAGGTAGTGCCACTGGATGGAACCTTGGCCACTGCGGGAACCTTCGATGAAAGCGCGCTCACTGGCGAACCGCTTCCCGTGCTTCGATCCATAGGCGAAGAAGTGGCATCGGGTGTTGTCAACACCGATGGCGGCGTGGAGCTAATCACCACCCAGACTTCGTTGACCAGCACCTATGCCGCGCTGGTTCGCCTGGTACAGCAGGCTCAGGCAGATTCCTCAGCCGCAGTGAGAATTGCCAACCGCTGGGCTGCTTGGTTTGTGCCATTTGCGATTGCACTTGCCGCTGGCACCTGGTTGGTTACCGGCACCTATCAAAACGCTGTCGCGGTAATAGTTGCGGCAACGCCGTGCCCGCTGATTCTGGCGGTACCGGTGGCCATCATTGCCGGTATGAGCAAGGCCGCCAGCCGCGGTGCAATCATCAAGGGCGGTGCCGCGCTAGAGCAACTGGCGCGCGCCAAGGTAATCCTGCTGGACAAAACCGGAACGCTCACCCACGGCGGTCCCGAGGTTTCTACAGTTACCTGCGCACCGAATGTGGACACGAACTGGGTGCTGCGCCTGGTTGCCACCCTGGAACTCCACAGCCCTCACGTGGTGGCTAAGGCCCTGGTTGGTCACGCGCTTGCCTCTGGAATTGAACCCTCAACTGCATCCGATGTCACCGAGGAGCACGGACACGGCCTTTCCGGAATGGTGGAGGGGCATCTAGTCAAGGTTGGCCAGCCGATAGGCGCACTGCCTGCTTGGGCGGACCTAACCGATGCCCTGCTGGTTGCCGTAGAAGTTGATGGCGTGTTGGTGGCGATGATTGGACTCGATGACCCGGTTCGCTCGGAGTCCCAGCAGACCATCTCGGATCTGCGAACTCTGGGTGTCGAGAAGACCATTTTGGTATCCGGCGACCGCCAAAGCACGGTGGAGGCGGTTGCAAACCAGGTGGGTGTGGACACCTTCTATGCCGAGTTCAAGCCGGAACAGAAACTCAACTTGCTTCGTGCCGAAAAAGGCGTGATGACCAAGGCTCGCAAGGGTGGAACGGTGATTGCTGTGGGTGACGGAATCAATGATGCCCCGGCGCTTGCAGCAGCCGACGTTGGCGTTGCCATGGGTGCCCGTGGAGCGACGGCAGCCAGCGAAGCCGCGGATGTGGTGATCGTGGAAGACTCGATCGGCCACCTGGCTATCGCGGTGGACATCGCACAGGGCGCACGCAACCGTGCGCTTCAGGCTAGCGGTGTCGGCATGAGTTTGGCCGTCGCTGCCATGGTCGTCAGCGCGCTAGGTTTCTGGAACGCCACGTGGGCCGCGGTTTCGCAGGAGCTGATAGACGCCAGCGCAATTCTTTGGGCGCTGGTTCCGGCAGCCTCGAAGCTGGGCAAACGCTAAGCGCTAAGCGCTAGCTGAAGTCAACATTGCAACCTGAGCGGCAGTCAACTGAACCACCGGCATGATCTGGTGCAGTTGCTCTACAGTTCGAGCCGATGCAATCGGAGCAGAAACCGTAGGGTTCGCGCGCAACCAAGCAAGCGCCACGGCGGATTCGGTGGTGTTTAGTTCACCGGCAATCTCACCGAGGGCGGCAACGACCGCCCAACCACGCTCGTTCTTGTAGTGCTCTACTCCCCCGGCGCGACTGGATTCCACGGCTAGTCCCGGCTGGTACTTGCCGCTGAGGAAACCCATGGCCAGCGAGAAATACGGAAGCGCGCTGAGGCCAAGCTTTTCGAGCATCGGCTGGGAGTCGTGTTCAAACTCGGTGCGCTCCATTAGGTTGTACTGGTTTTGTAAGGCCACGTACTTGGTCAGAGCGTGGTTGTGGCTTACGTCCAGCGCCTCTTTCAAACGGTCAGCGCTGTAGTTGCTGGCGGCAGCAAAGCGAATCTTGCCAGCCTTCTGCAGCTGGTCAAACGCTCCGAGGGTCTCCTCCAGCGGAACGCTCTGGTCGTCTTCGTGGGCGTAGTAGAGGTCGATGTAGTCGGTCTGAAGGCGGTGCAGGCTGTCCTCGCAGGCGGCCACAATGTTGGCAGCCCGAAGACCCAGACGGGTGCTCAGTTTGGCAACCTTTGTGGCCACTACCGTCTCGGCGCGGGTTCCGCGCTCGCTCATCCAGTTACCGATGACCTGCTCGCTCTCGCCACCCTTGTTGCCCGGTGCCCACTCACTGTAGACATCAGCAGTGTCAATGAAATTTCCACCGAGGGCTCGGTGCGCATCCAACACCTCAAACGACTGGTACGGGTTGGCGGTCCAGCCAAAGACGTTGCCGCCCAGGCAGAGCGGGTAGACGGAGAGGTCGGTGTTTGGCAGCACAATGCGTTCGGTCATGGTTTTAGCCTAAACGCTAAACTTGACGAGTTGCTGCGGTTGCCGTGGCTTCGCCACCTTAGCTCAGTCGGTAGAGCAGCTCCCTCGTAAAGAGCAGGTCGCGGGTTCAATTCCCGCAGGTGGCTCGCACAGGGAAATGCGCTCGGTCGCGAATTTCGGAGTTCGATTCTCCTAGGTGTCTCAAAGAAAATGCCGCCCCCGATGCTTGGTTTATCAGAGGCGGCATTTGGCTTAGTTGGCGACGATGAGAACCACGACCCATCCACCGTTGCCATCGCTTACTTTCTGGACCCTAAGAACTCGATCCTTAGGCTCGGCAGGGACACTCTCATATAGCGTTTCTGAAGCAGTCACATTCATTTTGGCAAGCGCCCAATTGGCTTCGGTAAGGCTCTTGCCCTTAAGCGCCTCTAGTGCAGGACTCAGAGCATCTTCTGTGGGTTGCGCAAACATCAAATTCCCGCCAGCTGTTTTCAACGAAGTCATTGGCAGGGGGACACCATTTTTGTCATAGGCGAATGCAAATGTCACTGGCTGGCCCTGATAAATGAGCAAGTTTGATTCTGAGAATGATTTAAGACGCGAGTAGTCATTGCGAACGTTCACAATGTCGTTGACCCAGAACATTCCAACCAGCAGGGCCAAAACGTTCAAAGCGGCAAGCGGTAGGCGCGCCCACCATTGCTTCAAGTTTGCACGGCCGATTTGCACACTAGCGAACATCAAGCCCAGGAACGCTAGCCATTCAACGGGGCTGCCAGGCACAGATTTGCTTTGCTTCAAAAGAATGAACCAAATTGCCGAGTAGGCCATGAGGCCACGGAAAACCCACCAGGCTGGGCGAATGGCAGAAATCGCGCTCCAGATGTTCCACAAGATCTCGGATACGAATCTTTGCAACCTACTTGCGGTATTGATTCCCCCGCTGAGACCTGCCCCTTGGAGCAGTTCCGCTGCAAACACTTTGGAGTCCCCCAGCTGAAACGCATCGCCTTCTTCTTCCTGACGTTCGCGTAGGTCAGCCTCAAGATTCTCGGTCAGCTCGGCAATCGTGACCGAATCCCTACCCTCGAGGGCCCGCATTACCTCTGAAACAAATTTGGAAATGTTGTCCGCTTTATTTTTTGTCATTTCGATTTCCCCTTGTTCGAATCGGTAGCCGCCACTCCCAGCAGACGGGACATGGTTTCGGCGAAGGTAACCCAGGTCTTGCGCTGACCGTTCAAAACGCGCAGCCCTTCATCATTAATCGCGTAATACTTGCGGTGCGGTCCGTCCTCAGATGGAACCACATAGGTTCGCAATAGGCCGCCAGCGTAAAGCCTGCGCAATGTTCCATAGACTGTCGCGTCGCCAATTTCATCGATGCCAGATTCCCGGAGGCGCCGAACAATGTCGTAGCCATAGCCGTCTTCGTTTTCAAGAACTGCAAGCACCGCGGTGTCCAGTACGCCTTTTAGCAGTTGTGATGAGTCCACGATTTCCCCCTTACAGAAACAGTATTACACAATGCAGAGTAGTGCGCAAGAGAAAGTAGAGTTTGGCAGTACCTGGGTTTTTTAGAGCCCTAAAGCATGGCGAACTTAGGCGTTGGCCCTTGGTTGCCAGACGCCAATCCGCACCAGACGCTGACGGCCCGCTTCTTCGATCGGTGACTCGGTTCCAATCGCCAAACGAATGGCTTTCAGGATGAATCGCGTAGGTCCAACAACAGCCCACCTTGGTGCGGCCTTCAAACCCAGCAATTCCCTATGTTCCGATCGCAGACTCACCACGGCAGCGGCAAACAGCAAGCGATAAACCACACCCGAGAACCAAGGTAGTGGCGGCTTACGAATGAAGCGCACAACGTCCTCGGTGCGGGCATCAGCGCGAAGTATTTGTGATTCATTGAAGCCCGCCAAAACAGCTTCGAGTTCAGCCAGAGACCTTGGCGCATTTGCAAGCCCAAGCGGTTCCACCGACTTAGCCCATTGCGATATGTAGGCATCGGCGCCGCCCGGAATTGGTGCAGCGCAATACATCTGATGACTGGTGAGGAACGACTCCATAAATGCAACGTGCACCCACATCAGCAGCTTTGGGTCGGCGGCTCGATAAGGCTGCGGAACTTCCTTGTGTTCAAAAGTTCCTTGCACGCGTTCATGTAGACGGTTCACGCGCGATGCCTCTTTTGCTACGGCAGCACGAGAGCCGAAAGTTGTAACCGTCAGCCAGCGAATTGTTCCCGCCAACCGCCCAAGAGCATCTTCCTGGTACCGCGAGTGATCAGCAACACCCGCCAACGTTGCAGGATGCAGGGCCTGAACCAACAAAGCGCGAATTCCACCAACTAGGGTGCCGAAGTCTGCATGCACCAACCAAGGGGCATCGTCCGGAGTAAACAGACCTGGCTCGTCACCGGCAGCAATCACCTCAAGCCAGGGCGGCACGCCATCAGGCGCTCCAGATAGCAGTCGACGAAAACGCACAGAAAGTGCCTCTTGAAGTCGATTATTTTTAGGCGCAGTCACAGTTCAAGAAACTAACAGCACCGGCACCTTATTCCAAGGTGTTTTTCACGCTACTTATGCTTAGGTTTGGGCTTTGTCGTTTTGACTACCTTTACTGGAGTCCAATGTGCGAACAGGGTGTAATCACCGGCCTGCGGAGCGATGAAGGGATTTGAGACCGGTACACCACCAATGACCTCACGGAACCAACCATCGAAAGTGAAGCCAGCTTTGGTTGGTATTGGCAAAGCAATTGCCGCATCAACCACACCAGCCAAAGGTCCCAACTTTGATCCCTGCAGATTGACAGTAACTTCGGTCACCGATGGTGGTGCAGGTAGTTTCGTCCAGTGCGCATAGATCGTGAAGTCTTTGGCTCCGCTTGGGCTGAACTGCGCACCGAGAGCGGTGCCGCCAGTTGACTCCAGGAACCAACCGTCAAACTGATAGCCATCACGGGTTGGAATATAGGCAATGCGCACTGAGTCACCTTGGATGTAACTAGAGACCGCGGCTCCTGCACCACCCTGGGTGTCGTAGTCGATTAGGTACGACTTCGGAATTGCTGTCCACTGTGCATAAAGCGTGACGTTAGACGCAAATGAATAAGTTGCACCATTTGCGTAGGCGGTTCCCGAGCCATTCGCAGCAGTGTTCCATCCGATGAAGGTGTAACCGGTGCGGGTAATGGCCCCGGCGTTGGACGTCAATGCGATCGATGCCGAATCCGATTGGCTAGCCAGGCTTCCAGTTCCACCGTTGGAATCGAAAGTCACGGTTTTAGCGGGTTGTGCAAAAACGGCAATTCCGTAGTTACCGTATTGATTTGCAGCCGTGTCGGTGAAAATCAATTGGGAACTGGATCCGTCTATACCGATTTGCCCCACTCGTTCACTAAAGGTCGTGAAGTACAATTTTTGAGCAGTTTGAGAGTAGGTCAATTGACTGATCTGATTACTCCAGCCTGAGGTTGTACCAACAGTCGATGAGGCATCCAACACCGTTGCCGAGCTAAGCGAAGCCCAGGTAGACAAAGCGACTTTTTGTATGTGCCCTTGGTCATCTCCTGCATACAAGTAAGTACCGTCACTAGTTAGACCCGAAAGTTCTGTAGCTGGTGCCGACGCTGAAAGGCTTTGGGAAATAGTCCCACCCGGTGTCGAAAGAGCAACACGGTTTAGAGTGGCCGTTCCTTGGCGCGTGAAGTACGCGAAACCGCCCCTGACCACAATTCCGTTTGCGCGTCCAAGATACGCCGGAGAAGTAGGCGCATATTCGTCAGTGGGCGCCACCTGACTAGCCAATGAGGAAGGAGGGGTGGCCGAGACCGAGAAAATGCCGCCGGTGTACCAAGTTGTTCCACCTGACCGCAATCCAGCAGCAATCCAATAAACCCGTCCGCCAGCAACCGTCATTGAGTCAGCACCAAAGACGTCGATTCCCGTTGCGGTTCTAACTAGGGTCACCTGATTATTGAAATCCAAGTCGGCGCGGACTACTTCATTTCCACCCAGATATGTTCTGGTGAAATACAGGTACTGGCCATCCGTAGCTAGACCACGTTGAATTGCTACACCGGAATCAGTTGCAGTCGCACCGATCGTGTCAGTGGCTGCCCAAATATGACCGTTATCACCTGCAACCGCAATTGACTGTAGTGCTGTCGCACTTGCAGTGACACCCCCAAAGCCCGCTAGTGCCGCAACTTGCATCACTAGACCAGCAGTAAGCAAGCCTGCCATCCAACGGTTTGCGCGTTTCTTCATTTGAATCTCCCATGCAGCAATGGAACAAACTGAAATTTGTTCAGAAAGAAGTCAAGCACCTTCTGAATCTTTTTCAAAATGCTGGTTGTAGAGTGTGAATATGCCATCAGCAGCTAGCGGCCAGGTGACCAAACAGCACCTCATCGACGCCGCCTTGCATTTCTTGGGCAAAGGCGATACCCAAGTTGGCGTTCAGGAAATCGCAGCTCAGGCTGGAGTGTCGGCTGGCTCGCTCTACAACCACTTCCACAACAAGTGGAACCTCTTTTCCGAGGCTGCCGAACAGGCGCAAACTACCGAGTTGGAAAAACTCGCGAGCATCTCTGAACACTTCGAAGATCGCACCCTGGGCTACTTAGCGTCACTCATTTACGCTTCTTATCGACCCAAATACGACCCGCACCTGACACGCATCCAGATGACTCTGGGACCGGTTGGATTAGCGAAAACGAACAGTGCACTTAGGTCAAAGTTCAAGGCACTGGTTGCTGAGCGGCTAGCAGACCTTGGCGGCGAGGCGCACGAGCAGATAGACCCTGAAGCATTGTTCGTGGCTCTAAGCGGTGCGTATCAAAACGTCTTGGCTTACAACCTTGCGGGCCTTGCCGAGCCCTATCTGGCCTATCGAGTTTTTTGGCCATTCGCGATGATTCTTGGATATTCCCGCACGGAGTTCGATAAGGCTGCCGTATTCGCCGAAGAACAGGCAGGGAAGCCACGCGAACAAGTAGGCAACCTAAAATAATTCCATGCCCGCAGCAAACATCGACGAGTACCTAGCTGATCTGGAAGAGCCGAAACGCTCTACCTTGCAAGCCATGCGCGAGGCCATATTGGCCACCGAGCCGGCATTGCAGGAGACCATTGGCTGGGGTGCGCCGATTTTCAAACTCAACGGCAAGAATGTCGCGGGCCTCTGTGCATTCAAGAATCACCTGACGTTTTCTCCACAAAGCGCTGCTGTTCTAGAGAATCATGCCGCAGAGCTAGCAGGCTACGTGGTTGCCAAGTCTTCGTTCCAGTTTCCGGTTGACCAACCGGTAGATGCCCTCTTGGTTGCCAAGCTTGTGAAGGCGCGCATCGCTGAACTTAGCTAGGACCAACACCTAAACGGGTACCGCTATCTTCAGAGAGTAGCCCTGGTCTAGGGCTGTTTCCACCTTTTTGGTTCCACCGAGAATATCGACCCAAGCATCAATGATTGATGTGCCCAAACCATTGGTCGAATTGGGTTCAGCTCCTGGACCGTCATCGGTGATTTCCAGAGTGATTGTTCCTTGACTTTTTGTAATTTTGATCAATACAGCCGCGGCCGGACCATGCACCAAAGAATTCAGAACAGCCTGTTCGGCAATGCGATACAACCCCAGTTGTAGTTGATCGCGAGAAGACAAACCGGACTCGAAGATGCCATCGGGCGAGTCAACACTCACCACCATTTGCCCGCGATACTGTGCGACGAGGGCATCCAATGAACCAAGAAGGTTTTGACTTCCCAAACTTGGCCCGAGCGACTGGCTCAACCCGCGAATATCAAGCGACCTGACTTTTTCCAGGCTGGCCACAACCTCCAGAACTCCGGAGCCGTTCTTGAAGTCAAGGCTGGAGGCAATCTCTTTTAGTCGCAGACTGCTGACCATGAGGTCCGACTGAATGCGATTGTGCAAAAACTGTGCCACCTGTTCGCGAATCTCCTCATCCGAAAACACCAGGGCCTGTTGACGAGCACGCAAACTTGTGGCCAGTTCTTCTGCATGTGCCAGACGCATTGTGAGCGATAGCTGTGCGCCATTTAGGGCGGCATTTAGAACAAGCAGCACCCCCACATTCAGCGCAAAAGTTTGCCAATACGGCTGTGTGAGTTCGATTAGGTGCACTGACGGAAACTGAGTAACTGAAAGCCAGGCTCGTTCCGCAGTTACTAAACCCGAAATCAAAGCGAGTTCAAAAAGATGGCCTAATCGGTTGCTGGTCTTCCAGCCGCGAAAACGGTTTAGTAGCGCCGCGAGTCCATAAACACTTAGCCCGATTGCAGCGGCCGCCAGTATTCCCTTGGTGATCAGCTGGGCAGAATCCGCAGCACTTGATGAGTAATAGGTGAGGTACTTGAGTAGCACCAAAATCAACAGGAAATAGAACACACCGAGGAATCCACTTCGGTGCGGAGCAGGGCGAAATAAGTCAAGTAGTTGATGCCATTTTTCGCGCATACTCACCCCAGGCGCATGATTTGCAAATACTTCGCCAGCGCAGCAGCCTTCAGAGATCCTCCTGGAATTGGTTCGGGAACCAATATTGCGTAGGCTCGCGACAATTCTTTGCGCGCGTACTCATAGGTTATGCCCATTTGCGCCGAAATTTCCTTGGTGGTTCTCCCCTCGGCCGTGAGCATCAGAATGTTTCGCTGACGGGCTGAAAGCGCAAAATATTTGCCGATGTCGTCGCCTGAGTCTTGCATATGCTCTGCAGCGACCTCGCTCCAATTTCCTTTACCTGAGGTGGCGAGTTGAATCGCACGTACGTAGTCGCCGATTTCCATGGAAGCTGACTTGTCGAAGAATGACCACCCGCTGCGAATCTTTTCCGGGACTCGTTGAATGAGATTAGTCACCGGAAACTGCGAGTAAATAACAATGCCAATGTTCTCGTTGAACTGCCGCATTAGCAGCCCCAGCTCGACGCCGTTGATGCCATCCGGACTGAGGTTGAAGTCGATTAGTGCGGCGTCAGCCTTGCGAATTACCTCGGGATTCACGGCATCATCTGCACCGCCTGCCGAATAAAGCAGCTGCAGCTGAGGTGCCTTGCCCAACTCCGCGCTAAGCATCTTGCGCAGAACGGGATCGTTCTCCACATAGATCAAGCCAAGAGTGCGCACGCTTCATTTTTGCACCAAGAACGCAAGAAACGATGTTCAATGCACCCATCCCACTGTCACAGGTGTGACAACTTTTGTCCAGAGCGTGACTGCCCACCAACTAGTCGCACAATTCGGCGAAAGTGAAGTCTGAACACCGCAAATAAAGGGGAACCCGTGAGGAAAATAAAACGAACCCAGGCACTGATTTCTACAGCCATAGCCCTACTTTCCATTGGTGCAATTGCCGGTGGAACGACCGTTGCTGAAGCAAATGTTCTGTTGCCACATCGCCCGGCTGGAGCGATGACTGTCTCCAAGGTTGTTCCCGCCACTATCCCTGTAACGGGAAATGTTCGAATCACGGTAACTGTAGATGGAATTGACGGAGCCAGCAGGTCAGACGCTAGAAGTATTGCTGTTGATGGGGTTAGTTGCTCGCAAGCACTTACCTCAAACACCGACCTAAATGTTTTCACTTGTGTTGCACCACCCCATACCGAAGGCGCGGCAAAGGTAGTTGTTACCTACCGCGGTGTTGCAAGTGATGCCGGAACGTTAACTTATGCAGCACAGCCGTACATCGAAAGAATCGTGCCTGACAATGGCGGCATCAAAGGTGGCACCAAAATCACTGTCTATGGAATCTTCTTGGATAGAGGTACCCACATCTACATCGGTGACAAACTTTGTTTGGACTTCAAGGTTTACAACGATAAAGCGGTTTACTGCACGAGCCCTGCCGTCACAACTGCAGGAATAGTGGATTTCCGACTTTACGGCGAAGGCGGTTGGTACTCCAATGAGCGAAAATTTGAGTATTTGAACCAGCCACCTACCGTCACTGGCTTCTCACCCTCCATCATCGCAGGCGCTGCAGCCCCGGTAAACCTAACAATCACAGGCACAAACTTCACCGGTAAGCCAACCGTAACTATTGGTGGCGCAGATTGCACCGGAGTAAACGTGATCTCGGATACAACTGCAACGTGTACGTACACCCCATCTGCGGCTGGAGCATTTGCGGTTTCTGTTACCAACGCGTCTCTCACGGGCATTGCCGACAAAAAGCTGACCGTAGTTTCCGGGCCGTCGACAATCAGGCAAATTTACCCTCGAGGCGGCAAACTTGCCGGAGGAGACTTGGTGACCATTTACGGAACCAATTTCACCTCAACAACCACAGTTAAGGTTGGCCGCAACGAGTGTGCCAATGTACAACTGGTCAACTCGGAGGTGATGACCTGCACTTCTCCGGCTGGTACCGCTGGAAGCACAACAATCCTGGCAAATAACGGCATTCAAAACACCAGCAACTCAACGGTTAGCTATCTCTATGGCAACCCCACAACTGGAACTTTGCGCGCACAAGTTAACATCAGCAGCACAACAAGTCGCGACGCCGTTGCCGCCGTTTTGAAAAAGGCTTTTGACACTTACCTAAACAAGTCAAAGGTTCTGTCTCTTACTCCAAGCCTTCACTTGGTAGCTGCAAATAATGCGCTGTTTGACAAGTTAGCTTCAAACTCAAACGCTATCGATACAGTTGCAAATGGTGTCTACGTTTACATGGATGCGCTCGGATTTGCTTACACAGGTGGACTCAAGGTGATGGACACCCGGGACAACGACACCAGTAGCCCAAAGAGCAAGACGGGCTTCTACTCGGTGTATGTGAATTACCAGTACGTCAAGTAACCGCAATCAAGACTTGCAGCCCGGGGACTTTCCACCCGGGCTGCAATTTTTAAGCCGCGAACAGTTTCAATAGACTGGAGCAATGCCAAAGTCGCCTAAGTCAGCCGTGCTATCCACGGGTATTGGTGTTGGCTTAGCGGTTGGTCTTTACGGCATTTCATTCGGCGCCCTGAGCGCGGCAGCCGGCCTCAGCCTTGCCCAAACTCAGGTGCTCAGCCTGCTGATGTTCTCTGGTGGAAGCCAGTTTGCGGTTGCCGGCGTGATCGCGGCAAGTGGCCCGGCCGGAATCGTCCCAGCCATCCTCAGCGCCTGGCTACTGGGTATCCGTAACGGTTTTTACGCCCTGCGTCTCAACGGAGTTCTTGGGGTCACCGGCGTGCTGAAGGTGGTTGCCAGCCAGCTGACCATCGATGAATCAAATGCGGTTTCAGCCGCCCAGGACAACACAGAGGATTCCAAGCGCGGTTTCTGGATTACCGGAATCTCGGTGTTTGTGTTCTGGAATCTCTTCACCTTTGTTGGCGCCTACCTGGGATCGAAGGCTGGAAGCCCCAACACCTGGGGATTGGACGCAGCCGCCGCCGCCGCATTCCTGGGTCTGGTTTGGCCGCGACTCAAAGGCTTGCAATCCAACTTCATCGCGGTGACCGCAGCCGTTTTTACTTTGCTTCTGGTTCCGGTTCTGCCAAGCGGTATCCCGGTAATAGTTGGCGCCCCGGTGGCAGTCGGTTTGGTTTACATCCTTAAACGCACTCGCATCGGTGCCCGCCTGAAGGAGGCGGACCATGCCTAGCTATTGGATTGCCGTTTTGGTTGGTTCGATCGCCGTATTCAGCTGGAAGATTTTGGGATACCTGGTTCCGGCCCGCATTGCCAACCACAAAGAAGTTGTAATTCTGGCGGGCAAACTCACCGTGGCCCTGTTGGCGGCACTAACCGCAGTTGAGTCTCTCGTGAGCGGGCACGGAGTCGTTCTAGACTCGCGAATCCCCGCCATCCTGGTTGCCGCAGTTTTGTTCTGGCGCAAGGCTCCGTTCGTCGTCGCGGTTGCGCTTGCTGCTGCCACCGCTGCGCTGCTGCGCCACTTTCTAGGTTGGGCATAAATATGCTTAACGGACTATTGCCGGGCTGGCCGCTGTTGATTGGTTTTGTACTGGCCTCAATCACACTGATTGCCATTCCGGGACCATCCATCATGTTTGAAATTGGTCGAACCCTTAGCCACGGACGCAAGGCTGGCCTGCTCACTGTTGTGTTCAACGTGCTTGGAACCACAGTTTGGCTGGTCGCGGTAGTCCTCGGCCTGGGTGCGTTCCTGGAATCGAACCCTGCAGCACTGGCGGCAATCCGCATAGCCGGAGCCCTCTACCTTGGATACCTAGGGGTTCAGTCAATTCGGCACCGAAAAGGCGATGAGGCTGCCCTTCTAGCCAAAGAGCAGGCGGCCGGGGCCGATCAAAAGCGCCTGAGCGGCCGACGCATTGCCCGCGACGCCTTCCTGGTTGGCGCAAGCAACCCAAAGGTCGCAATCTTTTTCTCGGCGGTACTGCCCCAGTTCATCAGCCCCGATGGAAACTTCATCGCCCAGTTCATTTCGTTAGGTCTGCTGTTCCAGGTGCTCGCCTATATGGGTGATGGCAGCTACGTAATGGTGGCCTCGGTGGCTCGTGACTGGATATTTTCCCGCAGCGGCCGGCTGGCCACAATCATCGGTACCGGTGGAGTGCTAATCACCGGCCTGGCCATCTATTTGGTCGTCAGCACTGCGCTAGAGCTGGCACACTAGCCAACACCAAAACTCCGATAAAGCAAAATGGCCGCCCCGGGAAGGGTCGGCCATTTTTGTGATTCGTTACCAGTTGCCCAGTTCGGCTACCGACGCTGCGCGCTTGACGCTGCCGCCCTCGGTGAGTTCGATCACAAACGAAGGTGCACCAACGGTGGTCTTGAAGTCCAGGGTGAGCTTGGCATCAGCGTTTACCCAGGTCAGGTTCATGCTGTCATCGCCGGTGATCGCCCAGCTGAACTCGCCGTTTTCGAAAAGCTCGTGGCGGCGGATACGCGCCAGACCGATGATGGCCTTTGGCACATCGGTAGCCAGCGCGGCGTCAATCTCGGCCGGGGTGTAGTTGTGGCGGTTGGTGTCGCGGCCGTTGTCGGTGGCGGCAAACAGCTCGCGGTCGTCCATGCCGTTGAACAGACCAACGTAGTAAACCTGTGGCTCACCCGGCAGGAAGAACTGCACGGCACGCATGATGGTGTACGCGGTGTCATCGGCAACGATGTTTGGCAGGGTCGCATTGATCTGGTGCGGCAGAGTGAACCACTGTGGCACCACCGAGGCGATGGCACTGTGACCATTGGTGTTCTTTTCGGCAACATCGAAAATGTCCGCCATGTCCTGCTGGCTGATTAGACCCGGCTTGCCGTTGATTGGGCCACCATCGATTACGCCGTAACCATCGTGGGTGTCCAGAACGTTGAGACAGTTGGTTGGGCGCTGCTGGAACCACAGACCCAGCTTGTCCACGGTGCCCTTGAAGAACGAGTGCAGCAGTAGCGGTGCGGTCTGGAAGTCGTAGATCAGGTCAACCAGCGGAGCAATGGCCTGCTGCTGGGTGTAGTGGGCGTGCACCTCAACCAGAACGCGCATGCCATAGCTGTGGATTAGGTCGGTGATTTCCTTGACGAACTCAAGGGTCTCGTCGGTCATGAAGCTGTCGGTGCCAGGGGTCTTCACTGCGTAACCAACCGCATCCAAGCGGACAACCTTGACGCCACCCGACTTCAGGGCCTCCAGCACGCGACGCAGGTAAGCCTGGCCGTTTGCGTGGTTGATGTCGATGTCCACCTGCGAAGGCATGAAGGTGGTCCATACCAGTCGACGCTTGCCATCAACCTCGTAGGCGGTAAAAGGCAGGCCCGGACGTGGGCGGTAGAAACTTGTGATTCCCTCCTCGGTGCCGCCGTTTGGGAAAACGACGTCGAAGGTCAGGAACATGCCGGCGTACTCGCTGGCGTCACCCTTTTCCTGCCAGTCCTTGAATTCTGGCGAAAGGTAGCTGGCGTGGTTGACGATGAGGTCGGCGGTCAGCTCGTGGGTTTCGCTGATGCGCTTGAAGTCGGTCCAGTCTCCCAGGCGTGGGTCAACAATGGAGTGGTCGATTGGGTCGAAGCCCGCGTCATCGCCATCGTACGGGTGGAAGAACGGCAGTACGTGAATGCCGCTGAAGTCCTTGAGTGGACCCTGCAACAGCTTCTCAATTTCACCGAGGTTGCCGCCAACTCGCTCCGAGTAAACGAGAATACTTGCGCCGGCCATGGTGACTCCTTTGGGGTGAAACGTTTAGTGCCGTCAATAAATGACTGATTTATTGTAAACGCTTCCAAGAGCAGCTTTGCCCGAAACTGGCTAACAAAACGGTATCTGTTTTGTAAGCGACTGTAAAAACCAGGGGCAAACTGTAAGCGTTTACTGACAGATTGGCTCGGTGGCTGGCAGGTTCCCGGCAGTGAAGAAGTTATCCACGGAATCATCAACGCAGCTGTGACCCTGGCCGTAAGCCGTGTGACCCTCACCCTTGTAGGTGATCAGGAACCCGTTGGCCAGCACCTTGTGGGCCAGGCTGACGGCCTGTCCGTATGGCGTGGCAGGGTCTCCGGTGGTTCCGACAACCAGGATGGTTGGCGATCCCTTTGCCGCGTAACTTGGTAACGCCTTGGCAACCGGGTAAGGCCAGTAGGCGCAGGCCAACCCGCCATACTGCCAGTAGCGTCCCATCACCGAGCTCGCAGCCAGCACGCGCTTGTTGGCTGCGGCCATGGCCTTTTGGTCGGAAGATTGGCGGCTATCCATGCAACTGGTCGCTATGAAGGCTTCCATCTCGTTGGAGTTGTACGTGCCGTCCGAGTTGCGGTCGTTGTAGTAGTCAGCCAAACGCTGGAGTGTGGTGCCATCGCCCTTGAACGCAGCCACGAACCCCTGGGTCAGGTATTGCCAATAGTTCTTGGAATACAGGGCCATGTCGATTCCGGCGGTTGCCATGGCCACAGTCAATTTGCGGCCGTGGTCGGTAGTTGGCAGCGGGTTGGTCTCAAGAACTTTCAAGAACCGAGAAATGCGGTCACGGGCAGTTGCTACCGAACCGGAGAACGGGCAATTGCTGCCCGCCAGGCAGTCGGCCAGGTAGTCGCTGAGCGCCAGATCAAAACCCTTGAGCTGGTTCAGGCTCTGGTTTTCGTCGGAGACGGTTGGATCAACCGCACCATCCAGAACCATACGGCCAACCTTGGTTGGGAACAGCGCGGCATAGTTGACACCGATGAAGGTGCCGTAGGAGTAGCCCAGATAGTTGAGTTTGGCATCTCCGGAAATGGCACGAAGGACGTCAAGGTCCTTGGCGGTGCTGACGGTGTCGAGGTGCGCCAGCAGGTTGCCGGTGTTTTGCTTGCAGGCAAGCGCAAATGCCTTTAGCGACTTCTTGGTAGCCGCCAGGTCCTTGGCGCTTCCCAGCGGATAGCCGGTATCGCCGTAGAGGAACTGGTCCATTTTTGGAGACGCGGTGGTGTGGTTTTTGACGTAGCAGCTAACCGCTGGCACCGAGTTTTGCACACCGCGCGGATCGAAACCCAGCACGTTGTAGTTGGCGCGAAGTGTCTTGGTTCCGATTGCCGAGAGGCTGTTACGCACGAAGTCGTAACCGCTGGCTCCTGGGCCACCCGGGTTGAAAATCACGGTTCCCAGTGGGCTGGCAACGCTGGCTCGGTGGTTTACAACCGCCAACTTGATGGTGGCTCCAGCCGGCTGGTTCCAGTCCATCGGAACCACTACCTGGCCACAGAAGAGATCGGTTCCGCAAGAATTCCAGTTCACGGTCTGGTTGTCGTAGTCCGCAACGGTTTTGAAGCTGGTTGAAGGAGCCGCCAGAGCCGAGTCGGCGTGAACCTGTCCAGAGTCGCCGGCGAAGGCGTCGCTCGGTGTGACCATTGCCACCGAAACCGTGGCCGCCAAGAGTGCAGCGGTTAGCGACCCAATGGCCAGTGCGCGAAACTTCAAGGTGAATCCTTTGCTGCTGTTGTTGAGTGCGAGATTATTCGCTGGCTCTGAGCGAAACTGCCAACGCCTCAAGCGTGAGTAAGTTTTGCACATTGGAGTCGATGCGTTTGCGAGCCAGCGCGATTCTTTCAAGCTTTTCCAAGGTTTGGGCCTGGGTGCTGCCATCCGCTACATCTTGGATTCCCGACCGCAAATCATCATTCACAAGTGGAACCCCAGCCGATAGCTGAATGGTTAGCACATCGCGGTAAAGCGAAAGCAGGTCTACCAGGATACGGTCCAAGCCGTCTCGCAGGCTGCGGGTTGCTCGTCGCTTTTGCGCCTCTTCCAGTTGCTTGAAACTGGAACGCAGCGCGGGCGGGATGGTTTCGCCTTCTTTTAAGCCCATGGTGGCCAGTAACTGGGTTCGTTCCTCGGAGTCACGCAGCACGGTTAGGGCATCGGCATCTTTTTTGGCGATACTCAACCACTGGTCCGCGGCGAACATGGCACTGGAAACTCCGCGCAGATTGAGGGCGCTTAGCAGAGTCTCTCGGCGTCGGCTGCGGGCCTCGGTGCTGGTGGCCAGGCGAAGCGCCATGCCGATGTGACTCTGCGCCTCTGCCGCTACCTGGGCAGCCAGCTTGGGTTCGATTCCGTTGCGCTCAACCAACAACTGAGCCACAGCCTCGACACTCGGCACCTTTAGCGCCACGCGGCGAACGCGGGACCTAATGGTTGGCAACAGGTCCGCTTCGGATGGGGCGCAGAGCATCCAGATGGTGTTTATTGGTGGCTCTTCGAGAGCCTTCAACAGCACGTTGGAGGTGCGATCGGTCATGCGGTCGGCGTCCTCGATAATGAGGATGCGGTACTTCCCTACCGAGGAACCCAGATACGAATTCGTGACCAGTTCGCGTACTTCATCGATGCTGATCTGCACACGTTCGGTAGATAAAACGGTGACGTCTGGATGGGTTCCGGTGGTCACCATGCGGCAGTTCTTGCAGGTGCCGCAGCCGCCATCGGAGCAGAGGAGTGCGCCGGCAAACGCCACAGCAAGGTTGCTGCGACCGCTGCCCGGAGGGCCGGTGAACAACCAGGCGTGATGAACACCGCGATCACGATTCTTGACCGCTGTCTCTAGTTGCCCCACAGCCTCCGGTTGCCCGGCCAGCTCATGCCAAATTGGTGCGCTCAAGTTCAGCCCAGCAGGTGGTTTACGCGGGCACGAATCTGGACCTGCATCGAATCAACGGTCTGGTTGGCATCAACCACAAAGAAACGATCCGGCTCGGCTTCGGCCAGTTGCAAAAATGCATTTCGGGTTGCTTCGAAGAATTCGATCTTTTCGCGCTCTAGGCGATCTGGCTCCTGGCCAGTAGTGTCGCGGCGGGCACGCGCGCTTGCTGCATCAAGGTCCAGCAGAACCGTGAGGTTTGGCAGCAGACCATCCACTGCCCAGAGGCTGATGTCGCGCACCTCTTTCATGCTCAGGGCACGGCCGGCGCCCTGATATGCCACCGAGGAATCGAAGTAGCGATCACTGATCACAAACTGACCGGCTGCTAGGGCTGGGCGAATTTTGGTGGCAACGTGATGCGCGCGGTCGGCCGCGTAAAGCAGCGCCTCGGCGCGCGGTGCAACCTCACCCTTGCGGTGCAGCAAAAGTTGGCGAATCTCGTGTCCCAACTCGGTGCCGCCCGGTTCGAGCGTGCGAACAATCTGGTGACCGAGGTTGGTCAGGTACTCCTGAAGCAGGTTGGCCTGAGTGGATTTGCCCACGCCATCGATGCCCTCGAAGGTGATGAAAAGTCCGCTCATGCTTAGAGGATACTTGCCGCCGGTTACAACTACTTGGACTTGCGCGTGGTACCGCGCTTCACGGTCTTGGCCGGTGCAGCCTTACGGGCACCCGCCTTGCTGACCTTTGCCGGAGCCTGACCAGGTTCCAGCCCAAGCTTTTCGCGGCGAATAGCCAGGAGCTCGTAGGCGCGGTCATTGCTCAGCTCGTCAATCGGCTCATCCTTAGGGATGGTCGCATTGACGAAACCGTCGGTGACATAGGCACCAAACTGGCCGGTCTTGGCAACAACCTTGCCTGCGGAGGCTGGGTCGTCACCAAATTCCTTGAGCGGTCCGGCAGCAGTACCGGCACCACGGCCGCGATACTTTGGCTCGGCATAGATTGCCTGCGCCTGCTCCAGCGTGATGTTGAAGATGTCTTCCTCGGCTGCCAGGCTGCGGCTATCGGTGCCCTTTTTCAGATACGGACCAAACTTGCCGTTCTGCGCGGTGATTTCGGCACCGGATTCAGGGTCCACTCCAACCACACGTGGAAGCGATAGCAGGCGTAGCGCCTCCTCCAAGGTGATAGAGGCCGGGCTCATGCTCTTGAAAAGCGAAGCAGTTTTTGGCTTGGCGGCCTTTTCATCGTCCAGAGTTACGTATGGACCGTAGCGGCCATCCTTGAACAGGACATTCAGGCCGGTCTCCGGGTCAACACCGAGTACACGATCGGTGGCAACCGGAGCATTCACCAGTTCTACGATCTTGCCGGAGTCGAGTTCATCTGGCGCCAGGTCTTCCGGGAGGTTGATGACTCGGCGGCCGTTCTCGTCGGCACCGTCAACGCTAGGCTCGGCGGCAACCTCAAGGTATGGACCGTACTTTCCAGTTCGCAGGGTCACGCCATCGCCCATCGAGAACGAGTTGATGGCGCGAGCGTCCTGGTCAACTAGCGACTCAACAGTTGGCTGCAGGCCGAGCTCACCGTTACCACCGAAGTAGAAGCGCTTCAACCAGCTGGTGTGGTCAAGTTCGCCGGCCGCGATGCGGTCCAGGTCCTCTTCCATCGATGCGGTGAAGGCGTAGTCCACCAGGTGACCAAAGTTCTCTTCCAGGAAGCGGATTACGGTGAACGCAATCCATTCGGGGATCAGAGCCTGTCCGCGGCGGCGAATGTAACCCTTGCTGGTGATGTTGCTCAGAATGGCGGCATAGGTTGATGGGCGGCCGATGCCGTCCTCTTCAAGTGCCTTCACCAGGCTGGCCTCGGTGTAGCGAGGCGGTGGCAGGGTCTGGTGATCCTTCGCCAGCACCTCAACCGGGGTTAAGGCGTCGCCAACAGTCAGGTTCGGCAGCTTCTTTTCGGCCTTGTCTTCGTCCTGGTTGCGGCTCTCGTCGTAGCTCTCCTCGTAGGCGGCCATGAAGCCACGGAAGGTTACGACGGTACCCGATGCAGTGAACTCGGCATTCGCAAAGTGAGTGCCATTCAACGGGCTCACCGAGATACGGGCGGTGGTAGTGCTTACGCGGGCATCCTGCATCTGGCTGGCAACGGTGCGCTTCCAGATGAGGTCGTAGAGGTCAAGGGCCCGGCCACCCAGTTCGCCGCGAACCTTTGCCGGGGTACGGAAGACATCGCCGGCTGGGCGAATGGCCTCGTGGGCCTCCTGAGCGTTCTTGTTTTTGCCGGTGTAGACGCGAGGGGTGTCGGCAACAAACTCTGCACCGAACATGCTCTTGGCCTGGTTGCGGGCGGCGTTTACGGCCTGACCGGAAAGGTTTGGCGAGTCGGTTCGCATGTAGGTGATGTAACCGTCTTGGTAAAGCTGCTGGGCGGTGTCCATTGTCTGCTTGGCGCTCATGCGCAGCTTGCGGCTGGCTTCCTGCTGCAGGGTGCTGGTGGTGAATGGTGCTGCCGGGCGGCGCACCGATGGCTTGGACTCAACGTCCACAACCTTGATCACAGCCGACGAGTCCGAGATTGCTGCCGCAACCGCATTGGCGTTGGCTTCATCCAAGACCAAAACATCGGCCTTGAGCTTTCCGGCATCGTCGAAGGAGTCACCGGTGGCAATCTTTTTACCGGCCAGCGTCACCAGCTTGGCCTCAAACGGAGCCTGAGTGGCATCGGCGGTCTGGAACTGCGCCTTCACGTCAAAGTAGCTTGCGCTAACGAAGGCCATGCGCTCGCGCTCGCGCTCGACAACCAAGCGAGTCGCTGGGCTTTGAACGCGTCCGGCGCTGAGGCCTCGGTTCACCTTGCGCCAGAGCACCGGCGAAACCTCGTAACCGTAGAGTCTGTCAACAACGCGGCGGGTTTCCTGTGCCTGGACGAGGTTATTGTCCAGTTCGCGAGTGTTGTTTACCGCGTGCTGGATGGCGTCCTTGGTGATCTCGTGGAAAACCATGCGCTTTACCGGCACTTTTGGCTTGAGCACCTGCAGCAGGTGCCACGCGATGGCCTCACCCTCGCGGTCCTCATCGGTGGCCAGTAGGAGTTCGTCGGCTCCGGCGAGCGCCCGCTTCAAATCGGTTACGGTTTTGGATTTACCTGCCGAGATCGCGTAGTAAGGCTCGAAGTCGTTTTCGATGTCGATGGAGAACTTGCCGAGCGAACCCTTCTTCTTCTCGGCTGGCAGATCCTTTGGGTCGATTAGGTCGCGAATGTGACCAACCGAGGCCAGAACCTCGTATCCCGGACCCAGATACTTAGAAATCGTCTTGGCCTTGGCCGGCGACTCAACGATTACTAGCTTGGAAGCCAAATGTTTCTCCTTTTATATCTGCGATTACCCACCTGTCGCAGTTGCTGTTGCGTTTAGCACTATACCCCCATGGTCTGTGCCGGTTACAACCGTTACTTCTTCACCGACAATAGAGCACGAATGAAGCTCTGTCATATTCAATTGCGCCAATCGCCTTGCTTGATCACATGGAATGCCGGTAGAAATTCCGCGCAAAACCTGACTTGCGGCGATTGCGGATAGGTCTGCACCAGCCTGCACCTGGGTCTGGTTTACAGCCACACCGAGCGTCGCGGCAAAGAGCGCGGCTAAGCCAACGAATCCTGCCGAGATTCCCAAAATAAGTACGGTTCCCGACCCGCGGTCTTCACTAAATCGCACCGGTTTATCACTCCCCTGGAACTAGTGCACAGGCGCGAGCGTTTTGTGCGATGCGCATCCCGGCTAAGTTGGCTGGCTTGGTTCCGGTTACGCAGTCAAATATTTCTGAGCGAATTATTGTCACTTTGATTCCAGCCTTAGCTGCCATTTGAGCAACGGTGGAGTGACCAGCCCCAGCCTCGATGGCCCTGGCTAGGAATCCCACCTGTCTGGTTAGGCCCAGCTGCTGCAGCTGAAGGCCGGCTAGGCCGACTCCAAAGATCAGAAGAAAGATGGCAGCCGGGAGCAATATTGCAAATTCGGCGGTGGCCATTCCTTGATTTGCTTGGATTCGGCACCAGAATGAGGCGCCTTTGGCGGCTCTGGCTAAAGCGGAACGGTTAGCGCCTGATGAACTAGGTCTAACAGCCACTGGCGAACCTCGTTTCCCTTCAGTATGGAAATCAGAAGCGCCGCAAAACCAACCGCAGCGATCGTGGCAATCACGTATTCGGCAGTGGCGGCACCGCGGTCGGATTTGTGGTTTAGGAGTTGTTTCGGGTGCATGATTTACCTCTCATATAGTGGTGTGGCCAGAACCGAGGACACCGAGTAAAACCGGGCCTAATACCATGCCCATGAACGCCGGTAAAAGCAACAAGCCAACCGGTACTAGCAACTTGATTGGAAGCATGGCCACCTCGAGTTCTTTGAGTTCGCGAACCTTGCCGCGACGTTCTTCGGCAAGCCTTTCCAAGTAATCCGCAATTGGACTTCCCTCTCGGATTGCCAGCGCCAGTTGCTCCTCAACCTCCCAGGCTGCACCCGTATAAATGGCTTCCATCCGACGGCGATGTTCCCCGCCAAAACCGCCCCAAAATCTGAGGGCGATAGCTACCCGAGTAGCTCCGACACCATCACGCAACGCCTGAGCCACGGCCGCAAACCAAACACCAGGGTCGGTGGGGATTTTGGTCACCTTACCGTTGAAGCGCTTGAGCAACTTGCCGGTTCCCACACTCAGCAGGCCAGCGTAAACCAACAGTCCCAGCCCGAGTGGATTGTGCGTTAGCGAGTAGAGCACGTTCATACCCATTAGTTGCTCACCAATAACCAAAACCAGCGGGGTCCATCGCAACAGGTGGCCGGTGGCTCGAATTGCAACGTTGGCGCGATTCACCTGATGGCGAATGTCATTTTCAAACCTGTTGTGTTCTTCAATCAGCCGGTTCAGAGGTTTGACCCTCATCCCAACCTCTGCCGCGAAGTTCATCAGGAGAGTTTGACCGTCAGTGTCTTTTGTCATTTGCGCCCTTCCATTGGATCTTTACAATGTGGCGAAACGGCTTCGACTCAAGTTGGATTACGGCATCAACCGCATGCCGGAAGAGTTCGTCGAAGACCGCCGCACCGATGCCCGCCTGCCCAGCCAACCCACGCAATCTGGGCACTACGGCATCAAGCGAGTTGGCGTGAAGGGTACCCGCCGAACCGCTATGCCCAGTGCTCATCGCCTGAAGCAGCACTGCGGCCTCCGCCCCGCGCACTTCCCCAACCACTAGCCGATCCGGTCGCATTCTTAGCGCCTCACGCGCCAGTTCCTCCAGGCCGATAAAGCCGGCGCCTTCTACGTTTGCTTGCCGCACCTGAAGCCCAAGTACGTGACCAGACATCGGAACAAGCTCGGCGGCATCTTCAACCACAATGGTGCGCAATTCTGGATCCTGCGCAAGCATGGCCCGCAGCAGGGTGGACTTGCCAGATCCGGTGGGACCGCAAATTAGGAAGTTAGCCCGCTGTTTGATGATTATTGAAAGTTGCTGCAACTGGTCCTGGTCAACCATGCCGGTTTCACAAAGCTGTTCCAGGGTAAAACCGCCAGCCCGATGCACCCGCACCGAAATCAGGGTTTGATCGGTGACGGCGGAGGCAAGGGCTAGGTGCACTCTTAGGCGCGCGACGCCGTGCTCTGCCAGCAACGCAAGCTGTTGTGAACCTAATGACACATCCGCAACGGGCACGATTTGATCAAGATGCCGGTCACCGAGTGCGGCAATCAGACGGGCTAGGTGGTTGAGTTCCCGCTCGGGAATTCCCGGCATCTCGACTGGCTTCAAACCTGCACCGGAATCCACCCAGCACTCCTGCGGACCGTTAACCAAAACATCGGTGACGCCAGATGCCAACGCCAGAGTCAGCAGCCATTCGAAGTGCG
>Ga0228701_1000797_pt1 | contig 23826 bp, 19 predicted proteins | sample McNCre117_Aug_MG_2_FD_178017 | JGI IMG/M metagenome (GOLD analysis project Ga0228701, IMG submission 178017) | Freshwater microbial communities from McNutts Creek, Athens, Georgia, United States - 11-17_Aug_MG | ecosystem: Environmental > Aquatic > Freshwater > Creek | place: USA: Georgia...
TAACGCCTGGTCTTGGCACGCTGCTCGTGGGCGACGACCCGGGCTCGCACTCATACGTTTCGGGCAAGCACCGCGACTGCGCTCAGGTAGGCGTCAACTCGATTCGAATCGACCTGCCGGCTTCGGCATCGGCGGCCGACGTGCGTGCCGCGATTCGCGATCTGAATGACGCTAAGGATGTCACCGGCTACATCGTGCAGCTGCCGCTGCCGTTTGGCATCGACACCAACGAGATGCTCGAGCTGATCGACCCTGCTAAAGACGCCGATGGACTGCACCCAACCAACCTTGGTCGGCTGGTGCTCGGGGTGTCGGGCGAGTTGAATTCGCCGCTGCCTTGCACTCCCGCAGGAATCGTCGAGTTGTTGCGTCGCTATGAGGTTCCAACCGCGGGCGCAGAGGTTGCCGTAATCGGCCGCGGCGTCACCGTTGGCCGCCCTCTCGGTTTGCTCATGACCCGCAAGGGCATCGACAGCACCGTGACGCTGTTGCACTCGGCATCGCGCAACCTTGAGGCCGCGGTCAAGCGCGCCGACATCGTGGTTGCCGCTCTGGGCGTCGCGCACTTCGTGCAGCCCGAGTGGATCAAGCCGGGCGCTGCGGTGCTCGACGTTGGCGTTACTCGCGTCGTTGACTCTGAGGGCGTTGCGACCCTGGTTGGCGATGTCGACCCGGGTGTGGCTGCCGTTGCCGGCTATCTCTCGCCTAACCCAGGCGGTGTCGGGCCTATGACCCGTGCGATGCTCGTGAAGAACGTGGTTGACACCGCTGCTCGCGGTTAGAGATTCTTCCCGTTGCTTCGGCACCACGCGCCGAATGTCTCCAACGGTTCGTCGTTCTTTGCAACACTGAATAGAATCTCGAAGGCGTATTCGACCCATTCGGTTCGTGCTTCAATGCGAGCCTGGTCCCAGCGTGCGAAGTCCATTAGGTCACGAGAGATCTTCATCGTGCTCTTGTCGTACTTGGGCTTCTTCTCAGCAAATGGCAACTGCTTCGCTTGCATGTTTAGCTTGAAGTCCAAAAGTGTCAAGTTACCAATCTGGCTAATCAACGCCGGGTAATGTTCCGCCATGTCGCTGTTGCCGTTGAAGACATCCTGGATCCAACCATCGGTCTCGGACTGCGGGGCAATGTGCTCTAGGTGGAGCTCGCTGTTCAGGGCAATAGCATTTGCGCCTGGCGCTAGACGACGGTTTATTCCATGCAGGATTGCCTTGCCAATGAAATCCGAATCACCTTCGTCCTCAAGGTACCGAGCTACGTCAAGGTTGATCTTGCCAATTTCTTTCTCGATGCGAGCCGCGATATCGGCAGCCGAGCCGTTTTCACGGAGGTCATTGCCGAGAGCCTGGAAAAGGTTTTCTAGGATCTGGGCGTTGGAGCCAGCCATGACCCAACGGAAACTCAAGACATACGTCAGGCGCAGTAGCTCCTCTCGTTCCTGAGCACTCAAAGTGACGCGGAAGAGCGTTAGTCCGAAGATGCGGTGGCTCTTAATCAGGCCATTAAGCATCTCGAGGTAATACTGGCTGTTGCCGCCCATTCCAGGGTTGATGATCTGGTGATAGATTTCCGAGGCCTCAACAAGCTCTTGCCAAAAAGCCTTGGCCTTTAGCTTCTTCCCATCAGGCGTGTCATCGTCAAGTCGGTCGTCTACGTGTTTGAAAACCCGCTTCTTTTGGACTGGTCCCGTGGAATTCGCTACGAGATAGTGGCGCAGGAAGGCTTCAGCATCCTTAACGTTGTCGCTGATTTCCTTCCACTCTTCGAATATCTTGCGATGGATTGCAGCTTGTTCTTTTTCGGACTCACCATGGCTTAGGAGCGCCATGATTTGACCGCGTACCAAGTCCGAAGGGCCGAGTGGAAGACCTCGATTGTTGAGTGTGAGAAAGATTTCGAGCGATTCACTAAGCGAGTTAGTCACAACTCGAAGGACAAGGAAACGATTGCGGATCGCGTCCAAGAAATCATTAATACGCTCAAGCTTCGCCTCTGGTGAGTGAAATTTCTCCAGGTCGCTCCGTACAAGTTCGCGGAGTTCATTGATCGCCTTGCGGAACGCAAGGGTGATTGGCGTGTCCTGCTTGGCTACCTTGGCCTGAGTTGGCTTGGGTTCGTAAACCGACTTCTGCATGATTGTGGCAAGGAAGCGGTTCGACTCAAAGCGAGCCTTACCTTCTTCGAGGTCGCTGTAGAGGAACTCCCAGGCCTTGTCGATAACTCGAATAGGGAACCGGCGGTCGGCAGTTTTCGGAAGCGTGTCCATGCCTGATCCCAGTTTGTCGATCTCATCGCGAAGAGCGGCTACCAGGATGAAGATCGTTGTAAGGCGCTGCTGTCCGTCAACGATTGTTGCCAACGCATTGCTAGAAGACTGAAAAATCAGAGTGCCGAAGAAGTGGTTTTCTTTACCGTGCGCACAGTCCTTGAGGTCATCAAAGAGTTCGCCGATTTCATCCTTGGTCCACGCATAGGTCCTTTGATAATCATCGACTTTGATGAGATCGAATTGCTTCACCACATCGAAGAGTGATGGCGTGTTTCCAGTGGCTTCCATGAATCCCCCTAATCCAGATGTGATCAGTAGATCACGAGGGGGATCATCAGATCAAATCGAGTTACTAAAGCTGACTGCGAATAGCCCACAGGTCAGGAAAGACCGAGCGGAACAGCGTCGAGGCCAGGTAGCCAACACCGTCCGAGCCGCCCGAACCCATCTTGCGGCCGATGGTTCGCTCGACCATCTTGACGTGACGGTAACGCCACTCCTGTAGGCCCTCGTCAAAGTCGACGAGACGCTCGCACACGGCAGCCGCATCCGGATCGTTTCGGTGCACGTCGACCAGCACAGCCTGCACGGCCTCGTTCGCCTCATAGCCGACGGTCACGTCACGCTCGAGAACCTCGACCGGCACCGCATAACCGCGCGATGCCAGGTAGCGCAAGGTCGAATCCCAGAGCGAGGCCCTGGCCATCGCGGCCTCAACACGAGCACGCGCCGGCGAACCGGCAATCAGGTGCTCGGCCATGCGCATGCCCGAACCCTCGGCAGCGCCAGCACCGGCGGCGTCGCGACGACCGAGAATCGCCTCGACCTCGCGAAACTGGGCCGACTGAAAACCGCTCGACGACTGCAGGCGGCCGCGGAACGAGTTGAACTGCAGCGGGGTCATGGTCTCGAGGATGTCGACCTGGGCAACGCAGGTCTTCATGATCGTGCGGATGCGACCGAGCAACCCAAGCGACCTGTGCGTGTCGCCGGCCTCGAGCGCCTTCTGCAGCGCATCCAGCTCGTGAATGATCTGCTTGAACCACAGCTCGTAGGTCTGGTGAATGATGATGAACAACAGCTCGTCGTGCTCTGGGCCGTTCGGGCCATCGGACTGCGGCTGCTGCAAATCGAGCAGCTCGTCGACCTTCAGATAGCTGATATATGTGAGCGCCTTGGTTGAATCGGGCATTAGGTCACACGGCTTCCGTTGTCTTGAATCTCGAGGTAGCGCTTGCTCTCGACGAGGGCGCGCATGCGGTCGAGGCCATCCCAGACCTCGGTGTATGAGGTTGGCAGCGGCGCAATCGCCAGGCGAATCGAGTCGGGCACGCGATAGTCGGGAATCACGTTGCTGAACTTGCGCATGGCCGCCGCAATCTGCTTGGCCTCTGGGTGTGCCACGGTGATATGACCGCCGCGCTGCCAGTGGTTGCGCGGGGTGATCAGCGTGAAGCCGAGCGGTGCCAGCCACGCATCGAACAGGTCGAGCATGAACTCGGTGCCGACCGCTGCCTTCTGGCTGATTGCGGTCATGCCGGCCTCGGCGATCATGTTGTAGCTGGTCTCGACTGCGCGAAGGCCCATGATGCTCGGGCTGGCAATCTGAAAGCGGCGAATCGAATCGGTGGCCTCAAAGTATGGCCCCATCGCGAACTGATCGTGGTTGGCGAACCAACCCTGAATCGCCGTGCCGAGCTGGGTCTGGATGCCCTTGCGCACATACAACCATGCCGGTGAACCAGGGCCCGAGTTGCCGTACTTATAGGTGCAGCCAACGGCAAGGTCGACGCCCCACTCGTCGAAGCGCAGGTCGATGGCGCCTCCGGCGTGAGAGGCATCCCAAACTACAAGAATTCCGCGCTCGCGGCACAGGTCGGTGATGGCCTTGATGTCGGGTCGGCTGCCCGAGCGGTAGTGGATGGCCTGCAGGGTGACCAGGGCCACGTCGTCGGTTAGGAACGGCTCGAGCGCCTCGGGCGTGATGAGCTCGCAGTCGGCGTCGATCTCAACCGCGCCAGGGCCGCCGGTGCCGTCGTTGTCGAGGGTGATCAGGTTGAGGCCCTGAGCCTCGGCGATGCCGGCGAGGATGTAACGGTCGGTCGGAAAGTTGCTGGCGTCGATGATGACGGTCTTGCGGCCCGGGCGCGCCTTGATCGCCGCATTGCACAGCTGATAAAAGTTGACCGACGTCGTGTCTTGCACGAGGGTCTGGCCCGGCGCTGCGCCTAGCGTGGCGGCGCCGAGGATGTTGCCCGCGACCTGAGCCTGGTCGATCCAGTGTGCCCAACCATCGACCAGTTCGCTGGCCCATTCGTTAGTCAGAAAGTCGTTGACGGCCGCGACGGTTGCCTTTGGCATACGGCCGAGCGAGTTGCCGTCGAGGTATTTGAGGTCTGGGTCGGCGATGTGAAACTGCTCGCGATAGTGGGCGAGTGGGTCGGCCGCCTCGAGGGCCTCGGCTGCCGCGCGGTTGGTGGCGGCACCGGTCTTCGCATACACATCGTTTAGGTATCCGCGTGGGTCAAAGTCGCTCATGTTGGCGGCCCTTTCATTCGTCGTCGAACGAATTGAGCCTATCGGTTATGCACAGGTTGTAAGAGGCCTAGGAGGCTTGTCGGAGGTTGGCCCTAAGGTCAGTTGATGCCTGATAAACAACGGATGCACGCCTTCATCGATGAGACATTTACGGCACCAGTGCGAGCGGATTTTCGAAGTTTTTACCTGCTGGCGGTTACATTGGTTCCGCATTCAGAGTTGGGTTCACTTAGGGAGCTACTTCTCGAGATAAACGGTCATGACTACTTTCACAGTCGTGAACTTCTGCAAACCGCTGCCGGTCAAAGACACTTGTTGCGAGTCACGGGCTCGCTGCCAGCCACCTTGAAACACGTAGTTCGCCACACTGAGCCACTTCGTCTTGACGACCGACTGGCAGAAGGTGCGCGAGCAGCAATGCTTAGAGCGGTCACATTCGAGATCCTCCACTCGGAGGATCTTGAGATTGTCGAAATCGTCTATGAAGTTCGGCTAAAAGGCGCCCAAAGTCAGGCCGATGCAAGAACCTTTAGTGGAATACGTGAAGCGCATCCCGAGCTTGTTGTTCGACCGAGAACGCCGAGGGATGAAAGGCTGCTCTGGGTGCCAGACCTAGTCGCAACCGCGGTCAGGCAAAAACTGCTACACGATCGCAGCCAATACGAACTACTTCTCGGGTCTACCTTGGACGCTAGGAAGATACAGATGCCCATTAAATAAGCAAACCCTAGCTGCCTTGGCAACACTAGGGTTCCCGACTACCGGCCCTTTCGAGAGAGCAGTCAGTTTGCTTCGAATAGGTTCGCATATTCGCCGCCCGTAGGCAAGCGCTTCCCGTTGTGTCACTCTGCAGCGCTACGGTTTAGGCAGTTGCCGCGGCCCAACGCTTGAACGCGAGCTGCATTAGCCAGTCCATGGCAAAGCCGAGCAAACCAATCAGCAACATGACGGCCGCGAGCCCCGCGTAGTCCATGTTGTCGCGGGCGCTCAGCACCTCGAAGCCGAGGCCCGAATCGACGCCCAGCATCTCGGCAGGCACCAACACGATCCAGGCGACACCCAGCGCCAAACGCAGGCCGGTGAGCACGTTGCCGCGAATGCCGGGCAGCACGATTGCGCGCACGGTCTCGCCGCGCGTGGCGCCGAGCGATCGTGCCAACAGCATCCACTCGGGGTTTAGGGCCTTGATGCCGGCCGATGTGTTCAGCGCTATCGGCCACACCGCGGCAATCGCGATCAAAAACACCACGGGCGGGGTGCCGATGCCAAACAGCACGACGGCAACCGGCGCCCAGCTGAGCGGCGAAACCATGCGCAAAAACTGCACGACCAGCGACGTCGACTGCTCGACGCGCCGCAGGCTGCCGAGCGCCCAACCGATCACCACGCCAACGGCCGCGGCGACGCCGAGGCCGAGGCCCAAACGCGTGAGTGTGACGCCGATCGCATCCCAAATTCGCCCGCCCTCGAAAAGGCGCACGAGTGCACCAAACGCATCGACCGGCGACATGTTGCTGATGATTGGGTTGTCGGCCGAGAGCACGTCGGTGGCCCACCACCACAGGGCGACGAACCCCGTGGTGGTGAGCAGGCGAAGCAGAGTGACCCTCATTACGGCTTGATGACCTCGGTGCGAGTCAGCTTGGCAGGCAGGCCAAACGCAGCGTTGCCGCCGTTCTTCTTGATTGCGGCCTCGGCCAGACCAACCGCGACGATGTCGTTGTGCACGGTCTTGAGGTTGATCTTGCTAAGGAACGAGTTGTCGCCAACCACCTGGGTCTTGCGCAGCTCGGTGACGAGCGCGGCGGTGTAGCTAGGGAACGGATACGGCTGGAAACCGATGCGGCGTTCGGCCCACTTGGTGTTGATTACTGCCGACTTGTATTTGTCGACCGGGTAGTAGGTGAGTGCGCGCTGAATTGCCTCGACCGGCTGAGGCAGATAGCCACCGATGCTCAGCAACTGTGCCGCGGTCTGGCGACCCTGGTTGATCTGCGCCTGAGCCGCCACGATGCTGTCGGCAATCGCCTGAGCGGCCTGCGGGTTGCCGGTCACCAAATCGCCACGAACTACGGTCACGCAGCAGGCGTGGTCTTTCCAGACGTCGCCCGTGAAGCGCAGAATCTTGCCAATGCCCTTGACCTCGGCCAGGGCGTTGAATGGCTCGGCAACGATGTAGCCCGAGACGCTGCCGTTGGCCAGCGCGGTCGGCATGTCGGCAGGGGCCAAAACGACGACCTTCACTTCTTTTTTGGATGCGTCGGCGGTGCCGCTGAACACGGGGGTCAGGCCGTCCTTGCGGAACAACTGCTGCAGCACGACGTTGTGAATCGAATACCAGAACGGAATCGCCACTGTCTTGCCGGCGAGGTCGGTGACCTTGTTGATCGAGTTGGCGACGGTCAGCGCCGAACCGTTGGTGTGGTTCCAGCTGATGATCTTGACGTCTTGGCCGGCCGCGAACTTGAGCTGCAGGGCTAGTGGCATCAGCAGGTGGATGACGTCGACCTTCTTGGCCTGGAACGCCTCAACCAGGCTTGGCCAGCTGCGGAACAGCGTTGGGTTGGCGGTGGTGATGCCGTTCTTCTTGAAGATCTTTGAACCGTGGGCGACCAACAGGGGAGCCGCGTCGGTGATCGGCAGATAACCGATCTTGAGGGTGCCGAGGTTGTCGCTCCAGGTTGCCGCGCTGGCCGGAGCGAGCTCGCCAAAGCCAAGGGTTCCGGCTGCCGCGGCAGCGGCACCGATGCTGGCAAAGCGCAACAGGTTGCGGCGACTGAAGTCGCCTTGCTCGTGCAAGTTGGCCTCTTCGGCCGATGCGTGGATGTGTGGCTGGTCGATCCGTGGCTGTGACATTGGGTTCTCTCTTCTGTGGGTTTGGCTTAGATGCTGTATTCGAGTTGGGCGATGATCTTTGACTTGGCCTCGGGTGCACCCGCGTATTCGGTGAGCGGTTGCCCAGGTTCGCCAAGCAAGACGATGCGGTCGCCAAGGGTGACGGCCTCGTCGATGTCGTGGGTGACAAGCACGATGGTGAGGCCGAGGTCGGCGCGCAGCCCGAGCAGCCAAGACTGCAGGCCGGCGCGAGTCGCGGCGTCGAGCGCCGAGAAGGGTTCGTCGAGCAACAGCAACCGTGGCTGCGTGACGATGGTGCGGGCAATCGCGACGCGTTGTGCCTGACCGCCACTGAGCTCGGCCGGCAGTCGGTTGGCCAGTTCGGCGATGCCGAGCCGTTGCAACAGTCGGTCGACCGCGACGTCGGCATCGCGTCGCTGCGCGCGGTTTGCCTTGAAACGCAGACCAAGACGAACGTTTTGGCGCACGGTCAACCACGGCAAAAGCAGCGGCTGCTGAAACACGAGGCCAGACGATTCGACGACAACCTCGCCCGCCGTCGGTTGGTTTAGCCCCGCCAGCGCGTGCAACAGGGTGGTCTTTCCGCGCCCGGATCCGCCGACCACCACAACGATCTCGCCCTCGGCAACCGCCAAATCGAGCGACTCGATGATGTTGCGGCGTGTCTTGCCCGCGCCACGAGCGACCGTTAGGCCGCGGAGCTCAGCTGCGAGATTTCCCATCGCAGGCTTCCTTCCGTTGGCGCCTGAACGCTCAAAAACAGGCTCTCGCGAATTCGCCGACTCGTGGCGCTCGCCGCGTAATAACCGCGACCACCAACGGTGGCAAGTTCGACTCGAGCGACCGCCTGAGCCAACTCGGCCGCGTTCAGGCGCAGTTTTAGGTATTCGAGCGGAGCCTTGCCATTGCCGGCGGCAGGGTATGCGCCAAGCTCGCTGCCGAGTCTCGCAAGCTCGTCGCTCAGGCGCTCGAGTTCGGTCACGTAGTCCTCGACCTCGTGGGCGAAAGGCGCGAGCCCGTTCGCTGCCGAGATTGCCTTGAGCGATGCCCGGGTCAGACCAAGGCAGAACGACGTCTGCAACACCAGGAAGCGTGGGCGCATCTGGCCAATAAAGAAGTCGACGTCGCGGCTGAGCACGTTGGCGCGCCCAAGCTCGAGGCCCTGAAAGCGCACGGTGCCCGAGGCGGTGGCATTGAGTGCCAACAGCTCGCCGGCTGGCTTGACCGAGATGCCCGCGTTGTCGCCGATTACGGCCGCGAACACCACGCGTTCTTCGGTGGTCTCGTTTCGGGCGGCAAACACGATCAGGGTGTCGGCATACAGGTTCGATGCCCACGGAATGATGCCGTCGACGGCAAACGTGCTGGCACCGGTGGCCTGGTCGATTGCCTCGGTGAACGTAATCGGCAGTGGCTCTTTGCCCGACTTGTCGGCCAGCGCGGTTGCGAGTGCGGTCGAGCCAACTCGAGTGCCGGCCAGCAGCTGCGGCAGGTATTCATCGCGCAGTTCCGCGCTTGCGAAGCGGTCGATGTATTCGGTGGTCATGTGGTGCGACCAGGTGACAAATGCGGTGCTCAGGCAGTTCTCGGCGATGGCCCCGATCAGGTCGGCCTGAGCCAGCAGCGGCTCGCTGCTCTCGGTCAGCCCAAAATCGGTGCCGCCAAGTGCCACTAGCTCGAGCAACTTTTCGCGCAGCGGCTCGGTCGATTCGGCACGAACACCGAGCTCGTTAATAAAGTGGGCGAAAGGGGCGAGTGCCATGACTAGCCCTCGAGCTTGTGGAGTCGGCTAATCGGAGTGTCGACAACCTCGCGGGCCGCCACGATGGCGTCTTCGCTGTCGCCGTCATAGAAGCACAGGCACTTGACCATGTCTTCGCGCACGTAGGTGCGCAAAAACTTGACGTCGTCGATGTCGTTATAGAGCGGCGACTTCTCTTTTTTGCGAGCCAGATACTTGTCCATGGTTAGGCCCGCGGGAAAATCCCATTCGACCAGGTATTGCCCGGCCTTTTTCAATTTCTTGACCTCGTCGAGCTCGGCGCCAACCAGGCGAACCAGAGCCAATTCGTCGACCTTCAGGCCGGCGGCCTCGAGGTCGGTGCGCAGCTCGAGCAGGTTGTCGTGCTCGATTACGGCAAAGATTCGTGCGTGATCGGCGGTCACCTGGCTCTCGATGAACTCGCCACCCTTGGCCGCCGCGGCAGCCTCAATTTTGGCAAGCGCACCGTTGACGGCGTTCGGCTCGGCCGCGGTTGCGGTGGTGTCAATCTCGGCTACGTAAAGCGACATCGGGCATTCCTTTGAGGTTGGTGGTTCCCTCAAAATTAGCCACGGATGCGCCTGCGCGCGCTTGTGTTACAAAGCGTTGCCCACGGTTACGTAATGTTGCGAGGCCGCTTGCGCAAATGCGGTTAGTCGAGCATCTGGCTGGCCGCGAGCTGCTTATAGAGCGGGGTGCTCTCGAGCAATTCGCGGTGAGTGCCAACGCCAAGCACCTTGCCGTTTTCGAGCACGATGATCTGGTCGCTGTCGACCACGGTCGAAAGGCGGTGGGCGATCACGATCAGCGTGCGGTTCTTGGCCACGGCATCGATTGCATCGCGCATCAGTTGTTCGTTTAGGCCATCGAGCGAAGAGGTGCTTTCGTCGAGCAGCAGAATCGGCGGGGCGGCCAGCAGCGTGCGAGCGATGGCCAAACGCTGGCGCTCACCACCCGAAAGCATGATGCCGTTTTCGCCGACCTCGGCGTCGAGCCCGCGCTTGTCGCGCTCGAGCACATCGAGCAGGTTGACCTCGGCGAGCACCTCGCGCAGGCGGTCGTCGCTGGCATCTGGCGCACCAATCAGCAGGTTTGAGCGAATCGAACCGGCCAGCACAGGGGCGTCCTGTTCGACATAACCGATCTGTTCGCGCAGCGCATCGCGAGTGAGTTCGCGCACCGGTTGGCCATCCATCAGGATTCGGCCGGCGGTCGGCTCATAGAACCGTTCGATCAGGCTGAAAGTGGTCGACTTGCCCGAACCCGACGGGCCAACGATTGCCACGCGCGTGCCGCGTTGAATCTGGAACGAGATGCCCTTGAGCACCTCAGGGGCCGCGGTCGGCTCGACTTCTGCCTCGCCGGCGCCAACGCCTTCGACCGGTTCGGTTGCGGCAGCCGCATAGGCAAACTCGACCGAGTCGAACTCGATGGCAACGTCGTTGCTTGGCTTGCGCTCGGTCGATACGGCCGCGAATTCGTTCTCGTCGGCGTTTTCGAGTGGCACATCGAGAATCTGCTGGATTCGCGCCAGCGCACCGAGCGCCGACTGCACGCTCGAGTAGGCGCCGAAGGCCTGACCGAGCGGGCGAATCATGAGGAACATCAACAGGATGAAGGTCACAAGGTTGGCAACCGAGGTGTCGCCGGTGGCAACTCGATAGCCGCCAACACCAAGCACGACGATGAATGCGCCATTGGCGGCGATGCCCGCAATCGGAGTGACGTATGCGTTCAGGCGCGCAATCTTGACGCCCTGGTCGTAGGCCTTGCTGGCGTCGGCCTCGATGTGCGCGGTCTCGCGTGCCTCGGCGCGAGCGGCACGGATCGTGCGCACCGCCGACAGCGCTCGTTCGACTGCGGCGGCCATGTCGCCAACGCGTTCCTGAGCCTTGGTGGTGGCCGACCGAATCTGGCGGGTGGTCACGGCAATCGCTGCGATTGCGAAGGCGATCATCGCGAGGGTGAGGCCAAGCAGCAGTGGATCGATGACCGCCATGGCAATCAGCGAGCCCACAAAGATCAGCGCGCCGCCGGTGGCATCGACCAGGCCCTGGGTCAGCACTGCACGCAACAGCGTGGTGTCGCTGCCAACGCGCGATACGAGGTCGCCAGTGCGGCGAAGGTCATACTCGTGAATTGGCAGTCGAAGCAGTCGAGCCGCGAGCTTGCGACGGGCCGAGAGCACCACGCCCTCGCCGGCCTTGGCCAGCACGTAATACATGAGGCCGCTCGTGACGGCACTCAGCAGCACGATAGCCACGAGGGCCAACACAATCATGCCGACCTGGCCGTGCTTTTGCACCGCCGTGATCACCTGGCCGACGACCAGCGGCTGCGCGAGGCTAACCGCGGCACCAACGATCGACAGGCCGACGGCTGCCCAGAGCGCCGGCTTGTGTTCGAGCAGGTATGGCCAAAGCTGCTTGAACTTTGCCTTTGGGCCCGCGTCTTTCTGACGAGAGTTTCGGCCGCGGCCACCGCGCATCATGCTCATTTAGTGCTCATTTCGATGTCGTCGAGCAGCATCGGATCGCCGAATACTGCCTCGTTGACGAGGTAGTTGATCTCTTGAAAACTGAGGGCCTCAGTGTAGGCAGTGTTGCTGAAAAATCGCTCAAAGTTGACCGACCGCAGGGCCGCCAACGCGGCCGGGTGATGCAGCTTTAAGAACATGAGTGTTGAATTCGGTTTGCGTTCGAAATCTTCCAACACCGTGCCGCAACCAAAACCAAAAACACGCAGCGCGACATCGGCCTCGCTCGGCGAGGTTTTCTCGAGCACGCCTCGGTCGGCAACTCGAATCAACGGGCGCCGCCGACCTTCAGGCAGTCGACGCCAAATCTGAAAACAGGTGTTCAGGCTCTGCTTGCGATTGATGTGCTCGCCGCGGTCGTCGACATAGTCGATGCGCATGTCGTGATCGGCCAACAGTTCAAACCGGCGGTCGAGGCGATTGATTACCGACCATTTGCGCCAAGAGCGCGGCACGATGAAACAGATGTATTCGCAGCGCTCGGCGGCGTGATTAAAGAACGGAATGCTCAACGAGTTGTTGCGCCCGAACGGGGGATTGCTGATGGCAACCGTGTCGAGTGGCAGGCGCGGATTCGAATCGAGAAAATCGCCGCGACGGATTCCAGAAAACTTTGGGTCGATGTCGAAACTGACCACCTTGGCCGCACCCGCGGCCTGCGCCGCCTTTACGAACGCACCCGTGCCACCGGCCGGCTCGAGCACGGTTCGACCCTCGAGCGATTCGACACCAATCGCTGCCAAGACCTCGCCGACCAGTTTCTCGGCCAACTCAACCGGTGTGTAGTACTGCTCTTTGCCCGTCACCCTGCGATTGCCAAGGCGAACCCGAGCGGGAACGCTCAGGTCGGCGGCTTCTGTGACGGTCACGGGTTCAGGATATCAGGCTCGGAATAAGGCCAACCAGGCGCGAGTTGGATTGAACATGACTAAGCGAATTGGTGTTGGCGAAAAGGCTCCCGAGATTCAGGCGACCACGAACTCCGGACGCTCGCTCGACAGCACCGCGCAACTCGGCAAGACCTATGTGGTCATGTTCTTTCCGGCTGTCGAGAGCCCGGGCTGCACGCTGCAGGCCTGCCAACTTCGAAACGAATACGACGAGATTCGCGAGCTTGGCGTAGAGGTCTTTGGTGTGTCACACGACAGCCCGGTAGCTCAGGCGGCGTTCGCGGCCCACCACCGACTCGAGTATCCGTTGATCAGCGACCCCGCGGGCACCCTGCATCGCGCATTCGGGATCACGCGCTGGACGCATCCGTTTGCAGTTTTGAGCGGAGGCAAAAGCCGAAGCACATTTGTGATTGGCCCCGACGGTCGCGTGCTCGCCGCATGGTATGGCGTGCCTTCTGTCGGACACGCGCAACGCCTGCTCAACTTTTTGCAGAAAACGCTTTAGGTAGTTAGTCTGAAGGGCTGCCGAAATCGGCCCGCAAAGACGCGCAACCAAGAGGGAATTCGAGTCATGACCCAAGACATGATCGTCGCCAAGAATCTGACCAAGAAGTATGAAGATTTCATCGCTGTAGACGGCATCAACTTCACCGTCAAACGCGGCGAGGCCTTTGGCCTTCTCGGCCCGAACGGCGCCGGCAAGTCGACCACCATGCGCATGATCGCATCGACCTCGCAGCGCACCGACGGCGAACTGCAGATTCTGGGCAAAGACCCAAACACCAGCGGCCCCGAGATCCGTGCTCACCTTGGCGTTGTGCCACAGCAAGACAACCTCGACTTTGAGCTCAAGGTGTGGGAGAACCTCTATATCTATGGCCGCTACTTTGGCCTGGCTCGCAAGTTCGTAAAGACCAAGATCGAAGAGCTGCTGGCGTTCGCTCAGCTCGAAGACAAACGCAACGTCAAGACCGACGCGCTCTCGGGCGGCATGAAGCGCCGCCTCACGATTGCTCGCGCGCTTGTGAACGAGCCAGAAATCCTGATGCTCGACGAACCAACCACGGGCCTCGACCCGCAGGCACGTCACGTTCTGTGGGACAGACTGTTCCGCCTCAAGGAACAGGGCGTGACCCTGGTAATCACCACCCACTACATGGATGAAGCCGAGCAGCTTTGCGACCGTCTGATCGTGATGGACAAGGGCAAGATCATGGCCGAGGGTGCCCCTGCGCAACTGATCAAGGACTACTCGAGCCGCGAGGTTCTCGAGGTGCGATTCGGCTCGAGCCGCAACGCCGAGGCCGCCGAGAAGCTGGCCGCCGTCGGCGACCGCATCGAGGTGCTGCCAGACCGCATCCTGATTTATAGCGAAGATGGCGATGCCGTGCTCAAGCAGATTCACGAGCTCGGCCTCGAGCCCGTCACCTCGTTGGTTCGCCGCAGCTCGCTCGAAGACGTGTTCTTGCGTCTGACCGGCCGCACCCTCGTCGACTAAGCGCCCCGCGAACGAAACCTCAAGGATCGAAAATGAGCGAAACCTCAGTGACCTGGCAGGGCGCCACCAAGCTGGTGAACATGCGCAAGGCCCTAACCTTTGGCGCGTGGTTCGTGGCCGAATACCGCCTGCGCAACATGTCAAAGTGGCTCGGCGCAATCTTTGCGTTTGGCCTTGGCAACCCAATCCTGTTTTTGCTTTCGGTCGGCATCGGCATCGGTTCGCTGGTCGACAAGGGCAGTGGCGGCCACCCGATGGACGGCGTCGGCTACCTGGTGTTTTTGGCCCCGGCGCTGCTTGCCACCGCGGCGATTCAGGGCGCGATGGACGAAACGACCTTCCCGACCATGCAGGGCTTCGTGTGGGATAAGTCGTTCTTCTCGATGAACTCGACGCAGCTGACCGGTGGCGCGATTGTGCGCGGCATCATGATCGCTGCGGCCATCCGGTGTGTTTTCACGGTCTTTATGTATGAGATCGTGCTGCTCGCGTTTGGCGCGGTGACCTGGGCCTCGATCCCGGCGCTCAGCTGGAGTTCGACCATCGCGGGCATCTCGTTTGCCGCCGCGATGCTGGCCGCGACCTCGTTCGTGAAGCAAGACGACGGCTTCTTTGCCATCGTCGGCCGTTTCATCATTGCGCCGATGTTCATGTTCTCGGGCACCTATTACCCGCTCGAGATCCTGCCAACCCCGCTGCAGGCAATCGGTTGGATTTCGCCGGTTTGGCACTCGACCAACCTCGGTCGTCACCTGAGCTACGGCCACCCGGTTGCCGATTGGCTCGTGGTCGTGCACTACGCATACTTCTTGGTTCTTTTTGTGGTGGCGATGTATGTGGCCACGCGTCAGTTTGAAAAGAGGCTCGCGGCATGAGCATGATCAATTCGGCTCTCGATTCGGCAATCGCAATCGCAGAGCGCCGCTCGGGCAAGTTTGGTGCCGAGTTCTATAGCGGCCGCCCAACCGCGATGCTCGAACGCGCACTCATGGCGCTGCGTTCATCGACCTGGATCGTGGTTGCCTCGGGCTTTGTCGAGCCGGTGTTTTATCTGATGGCGTTTGGCCTTGGTCTCGGCGGCATGATCGGCAACGTGTCTGACGTGGTCGACGGCTCGGGCAATCCGGTTTCGTATGCGGCATACATCGCACCCGCGCTGCTGGCCACCTCGGCCATGAACGGCGCTATCTATGACAGCACCTGGAACGTGTTCTTCAAGATGCACTTTGGCAAGTTGTATCAGGGCATCCTGGCCACCTCAATGGGCACGCTCGACGTTGCGCTCGGCGAGATCGGCTGGGCGCTGATTCGCGGCCTTGCATATGCGATCGGTTTCACTGCCGTGATCGGCACCATCGGCACCTTCACGGGCGACCCGCTGATTCGCAGTTGGTGGGGTCTGCTGGCCATCGTCGCCGCGGTGTTGATCGCCTTCGGATTTGCCTCGTTCGGCATGGCGATCACCAGCTATTTGAAGTCGTTCCAGCAGATGAACTGGATCAACTTCTTTATGATGCCGATGTTCCTGTTCTCGGGCACCTTTTATCCGTTGTCGGTGTATCCACAGTGGCTGCAGTATGCGATTGAGGCGCTGCCGCTCTGGCAAGCCATCGCGATGGTTCGTGGCCTGACGCTGGGCGTTCTCGACTGGGCGCTGCTGGGCCACGTGCTCTATTTCGTGGCGATGATCCTGGGCGGGCTCTGGTTCACCACGCGACGCCTGCGCGCGCTGTTCTTGCGCTAGATTGACCGGCAATTCGCGGGCATTGGCCTAGGTAATTGTCGTCGCGAGGCAATAGCCTGTAATCGGGCGGGTGGACCGCTCGAGGGGAGTTTTGCCTTGTCGGGTTTTGCGCGGGTTCTTGGTTCGGCCTGGGGTCGCATTGCGATCGCTTTTTCTGTCGGAATCGCACTGGTTGTTGGCGCGATGCCAGCAAACGCGGTTGTTTCGATCTCGCGCAGCAACTTTGTGGTTCGGGTTCAGCCCGGCACCGACGTCGCCGTGCGCACGGCCCTAACGAGCATGGGCGACATCCCTACAGACGAGATCGACTACGTATTCGACGGTTTCGTGGTCAAGCTCTCGGCTCCTGAGGCCGCCGCGCTCGTAGCAAACCCGAATGTCGTATCTGTCACACCAGACGCACCGATCTCGTTGCTCGACACCGACACCAATCCGCCTTCGTGGGGTCTCGATCGAGTCGATCAAACCTCCCTGCCGCTCGACTCGAGTTTCAGCTATCCAAATCAGGGTGGCGCTGGCGTGCGCGTTTATATCGTCGACACCGGCGTCCAGGCCGACAACCCCGATTTCGCCGGTCGTATCCTGCCTGGCTTTGACGTGATCGGCAACCAGCAGCAAAACACCGACTGCCACGGCCACGGCACACATGTTGCCGGCACGGTGGCGGGCACTCGATATGGTCTGGCCAAGAAGGCAAGCATCGTGCCTGTGCGCGTGCTCGGCTGCACGGGTTCGGGCACGTTCTCGGGCATCATCACGGCGCTCGACTGGATCAAACAAAACAACCCGGTCGGCACGCCAGCCGTAATCAACATGTCGATCGGTGGCGGTTTTTATCAGGCCGTGAACGATGCGGTCGAGGCGCTGGTTGGCTCGGGAATCACGGCGGCAATTGCGGCCGGCAACTCGAACGCCGACGCCTGCCAGACCTCGCCGGCATCGGCCCCATCGGCCATCACCGTTGGCGCCACCAGCTCGACCGACGCGCGCGCCTCGTTCTCGAACTTTGGCAACTGTGTCGACATTTTTGCCCCAGGCGTGAACATCGTCTCTGACGATGCATTTGCCGCGGGCAGCTCAAAGACCATGTCGGGCACATCGATGGCATCGCCTCACGTCGCAGGTGCCGCGGCGCTCGTGCTCGGGCAGAACCCAACCTTCAAGCCGGCCGACGTGGTCAAGGCGCTTCAAGACAATGCCTCGGTGGGTCAGGTAGTTGGTTCGTCGAGCGCGCACGATGGCCTGCTCAACATCTCGTTCTTGAATGCCGCAAACACCGCGCCGACCCCAATCGCGGGTGTGCCTGATGCGCCAACCGCGCCAAAGGCAACGAACATTAGCGCGAGCGGCGCCACAATCAGCTGGACGACCCCGGCTAACGATGGCGGCTCGCCGATCACCGGCTACAAGGTCGCCTATCGCGAATCGGCAGTTTCAAACTGGACGACGGTCTCGGCAACCGCCACTAGCGTCGCGCTGACCGGTCTGGCATCGCTGGCCAGCTATCAGGTGCAGGTTTCGGCAACGAATGCGATTGGCGACTCGTTGCCAACCGCGAACATCAGCTTCACCACTCTGGGCAGTTTGGCCGATGCGCCTACCGGCCTGGCAGTCTTGCAAGACAAGGGCTCGTCGGTCTATCTGGGTTGGACGGCCCCCGCAAACGGCGGCAACTCGATCACCGGTTACACCGCGCAGATGCTGGTCAACGGCGCCTGGGTGACCCAGGCAACCACCGGCACCACGCCACGTGTTTGGGTGACCAAACTGACGCCGCTTAGTGCGTACTCGATTCGAATTTTTGCCACGAACGCATCGGGCAACGGTCCAGCCACCCAGCTGGATTACACCACTGGCCCACTCGCGCCGGCGGCGCCCACTGTGAACATCAGCGCCATCACCGGCAAGGGTGCGACCATCGGTTGGACCACCTCGGCTGCGACCGACCCCGCGTATCCGGTCAGCTATGAGCTCACCTATGGCTATGCGGTATCGCTGACACCGCGCGCAACAATCGTGCAGAGCACGAACGCGAGCGTTGTCATTTCAGACCTAATCCCGACAACCCTGGCCTGGGTTCGCGTGGTCGCTAAGGCTGGCAAATCGACATCCGATGGCGTTTATTCCACCTTCACGACAACCGCCGATGCGCCAAGTGCGCCATACTTTTCGACGCCCGTGAAGACCACCTCGGGATACAACCTGAGCTGGATGACGGCCACCGCAAATGGCTCGCCAATCATCGACTACGCGCTGCAGACCTCGACCAGCAATGCCACTACTGCGGTGTGGACCGACGTGACCGTAACGAGCGCGAGCAGCTACGTGGTGCCGATGCCGGCGCCGGGCAAGCTCGCCTACTATCGCGTAGCCGCGCGCAACTCGGTGGGCTTGAGCGCCTATTCAACCGCTGTCGCTGTCAACGGTCCAACCTCAATTTCGGATGCCCCAGGCAACCTTGCTGGTGTCGCCACCGGAACCAAGGCCGTGCTGACCTGGACCGCCCCCGCCTACACCGGCGGACTGGCCCTGAGCTACTACACGCTGCAATACAGCCGCGATAACGGCGCCAACTGGTTGCCGTTGGCGAGCGTGACCGCCACCGCCGCTGGCCAGTATTCATACACAACGGCGATCTCATTCGCCAAGGGCACCACGGTTCAGTTCCGCGCGTTTGCAATCAACTCGGCTGGCACGAGCCCGACCAGTGCCATCGCTACCGTGAACTTTGCGGCCTCGGCCGCAACCGCGCCGCTGTCGTTCAAGGCAACGGTTGCCAACTCGGGCGATGCCGCATTCAGTTGGCTTGCGCCAACCGATAACGGCGGTTCGACCATCACGGGCTACCGCCTCGAGAGGCTCTCGGGCAATGTGGTTTCGACCCTCATTGAGGTCGCCGGCAATGCGCTCAGCGCGACAGCAAACCTAGGTTTGCCGGGCACCACGACCCTGGTTCGCATCTCGGCTATCACCGCTGCCGGAACAGGTCTGCCCTCGGCCTGGGTCTCGTTTGTGGTGCCTTTCCAGCGCGTCGATGCGCCAACTGGTCTGGTGGGTTCGGTGAATGCCACAACCGGTCAGGTGAATCTGAGCTGGTCGGCTCCCGCTAGCCTCTACGGCGGACACGTGGCGAGTTTCGTGGCGCAGCTTTCGACCAACGGTGGCAGCAGCTGGAGCCAGTATGCGTTCGCGGCACCCGTCGGTTCGAACGGCTCGGGCTCCGTCGCGGTGCCTGGGCCGCTCAAGGGCGGCACATACGGCTATCGAGTTGCCATCGTGACCGAGGCTGGGCAATCGGCCTGGTCAACGGTGATTTCAGTAACCCGCGACGCGAGCGTGCCGGCGGCTCCAGTGACCCGTGGAACCTCGGTAAGCGCTGCCGGAATCCCGACTCTGCTCTGGAATGCGGTTAGCGACAACGGCGGATCGTCATTGACCGGCTATCGCATCGAGCAGAATACTTCGAACGGATGGGCCGCGGTCGCGACGGTTGCGGCATCGCAACTGACTTGGGTTGGTTCGGTCGGTGCTCCAGGCACTCAGTTGCAGTTCCGTGTCGTCGCCGTCAACGCGATCGGTGCCTCGCTGCCGTCGAACGTGCTGACCGTTGCTGTGCCGCTGCTGAAGCCGGCGGCGCCTAGCGATCTGACCATCGGCGCAGACCCTGCCAATGCGGCGCGTGCCATCGCGAGCTGGACCAACCCCACCTACTTCGGTGGCGCTCCGCAGGCTAGCTATTACCTCGTAGAGGTTTCGAGCAACGGCACGAACTGGTCTGGCTATATGGTGTCGGCTACCGCAACCAGCTTTGCCTTCGCAAGGCCGGCCAAGGGTGTCACATACCAATTGCGCGTTGTCACGGTCACCGGTTTCGGTCGGTCGGACGCGTCAAACCAAGCGACGATCGCCACGGCCGCGACCGCCCCTTCGGCTCCTTATGGAGCTCGGGTCGGCTTTGGTGCCGACGGCAACCCGATTTTTGCTTGGTATGCGCCAGCCGACAACGGTGGCTCGCCAATCACGTCGTATCTGGTCGAACTTGGCACGTCGGCCTCGGGCAGCACTGCCGTGGCCTGGTCGGCTTCGGTTAGCGTTAGCGGCACGCAGCTGGCCACCACGGGCCTGCGCGGCGCTCCTGGCAGCAGCCACTACGTGCGTGTGACAGCCGTGAATGCCCTGGGCAATTCGGCGACTTCGGCCGTCGGGTTTATCATGGTGCCGCTGTTGAAGCCGGCAGCACCGACACAGGTTTCGGCTGGTCAGCTAACTGCTGGTTCGACAAACGTGACGTTGCGCTGGAATGCATCGACCGATCTAGGTGGCGCAATCTCGGCCAACTATCAGATCGAGCGTTCGGCCGACAACGGCAGCACCTGGTCGGTGGTCTTGGTTACCTCGCTCAACACCGCGGTCGTGGCCGGGCCACCTAAGGGCACCAGTGGTTTGTTCCGTATTGGCACTCGCACCGGCTTTGGCCTTGGCGATTACGCCGGCGCGGTTTCGGTAGTCAGCGCCACCACGGTTCCTGCGAATCCGGCCTCGGTCACGGGAGCGCTGAGCACCGACGGCACCAACATCGTGACTCTGCGTTGGACTGCACCAACCGACTCTGGCGGCACCGCAATCACGGGATACCGTATCGATCGCAACGAATCCGGCAGCGCAGCCTGGTCGACAATTGCCAACGTCGACGGTGCAACGCTGAGCGCTCAACTGCCGTTCTCGGCACCAGGCGTTGTGGCTACCTATCGCGTGTATGCAATCAACGCGGTTGGCGTCTCGGCCGCCGCAGTGGTCTACCAGGTGCGCATGCCATACGTGGCTCCTGCGGCGACCTCGGCGCCAGTTGTGTCGACCTCGAGCACATCGACCGTCAACTCGCCACGCATCGTTTTGACCTGGGCAGCCGCAAGTTCGTTTGGTGGCTCGAGCCTGTCGATGTATCAGCTGCAGCAGAGCACCGACGGCAACAACTGGTCGCTCGTGGCAGGCACCACTGCGACCAGTTGGACGATGGTTCGCCCAGCGAACGGCACGAGCGTGTTCTATCGTGTGGTGACCAACTCGGTGGTTGGCATGTCAGCGGCCTCGGCTGTGACCACCGCCACGTTCTAGACAACGCAAAAAAGCGGGTGGCTCCTTTCGGAACCACCCGCTTTTTGCTGCTTGAAACTTATGCCGAGACGGTCATGCCCATCACGGTTGCAACAAATACGTTGACCAGAGTCAGGGTCATCAGGGTCGGCACGACCCACTTCGGAACCGAGTCCTTCTTCTGAAAGCGGTAGGCAATCACGAAGATAGCGGCAATAACGAGGCCCTTGATCGAGATCGACATGTTGTTGACGTGCTCGTTGTTTGCATAGAGCATGCCGGTCAGAGCGAGGCCAGCAACAAGTGCCAACCACGAACCGTGCAGCACGGCTGCGTTGACCTTGGCGGTGCCGCTCTTTAGCTTCGACATCTCGCTGATCAGGCCGGCGAAAATCGAGGCAAAGCCGAGCAGGTGCAATGCGAGCACAATTCCAATTGCGGTTTCCATGGGAATCCTTTCTAGATACGCGCCGTCGAAACGGCCGCTTACGCGTTCAGTCTAGCCATCAGCACCGCGGCCTCTGCGGCCTCGGCACCCTTGTCTTCGCGCGAGTCTGGCAGGCCAGCGCGGTCGAGAGCCTGCTGCTCGGTGTCGACGGTCAGCAGACCGAAACCGACCGGAACGCCGCTGTCGAGCTGCACGCGCATGAGGCCGTCGGTGGCGCCCGCGCATACGTAGTCAAAGTGTGGGGTGTCGCCCTGGATGACCACACCGAGCGCGATCACGGCGTCGGCGCCGGCGTCGATTGCCTTCTGGGCGCCGAGCGGAAGCTCGAATGCGCCCGGCACGCGCCATACTTCATACTCGCTGTTTCCGGCTGCCTTCAGGGCGCGCTCGGCTCCGGCAAGCAGGCCATCGGTGATTTGGGTGTGCCACGAGGTCACGACGATTGCGATCTGCAGGCCGCTCGCGTCGATCTGCAGCTTTGGTGCTCCGGCTCCGCTCATCGGGGCCTCCTTTTGTCGAAAGTTGTCGGTTTTTTGGGGGAGTGGGGTCGAGGCGGTTGGCGCCTAGGCCTCTGGCAGCAGGTGACCCATGCGCTCGCGCTTGGTCTCGAGATACTTCTCGTTCTGCGCGGCCAGGCCAACCACAACCGGCACATACGAGGTGACTTCGATGCCGGCATCGGCCAGGTATGCACGCTTGGCAGGGTTGTTGGTCATGAGTCGAACGCTCTTGACGCCGAGGTCGCGCAAGATTGCCACGGCGGCGCCGTATTCACGGTTTTCGCTTGGCAGACCGAGGGCCAGGTTGGCGTCGACTGTGTCGAGGCCCTGATCCTGCAGTGCATAGGCGCGCAACTTGTTTAGCAGGCCGATTCCACGACCCTCTTGACCGCGCAGATAAATGACGATGCCGCCGGTTGGGTCGGCCTGAATCGTGTCGAGCGCAAAGTCGAGCTGTGGGCCACACTCGCACTTCAGCGAGCCGAATGCCTCGCCAGTGATGCACTCGCTGTGCAGGCGCACGAGCACGCCCTCGCCGGTCGGGTTGCCAGCGATCAAAGCGACGTGGTCGGCTCCGGTGCGGTTGTCGTAATAGCCGCGCACGCGAAAATCGCCGTGGCTGGTTGGCAGTTTGGCCTCGGCCTGCATGCAGACTCGGTCGTCATTCACGCTCGCCTCTGGTGCTGCAACGTCGCGGCCCTCGGCCTCAAGCATGGTGCGGTGTTCGACTAGCTGTTCAATGGTGATCACGGGCAGGCCCTCCTTGGCTCCGAGTTTTACTAACTCGGGAAGGCGCATCATACTTCCGTCATTTGCCACGATTTCGCCGATTACTCCCACCGGATTCAGGCCGGCAAGCTTCAGCAGGTCGGTGGCTGCCTCGGTGTGGCCGCGGCGTTCGAGCACGCCGCCCGGCTTGCTGCGCAGTGGCATCATGTGGCCAGGGCGAATCAGCGAGTCTGGGGTCGAGGCGGGGTCGGCCAGAACCTGCGCCGTGTTGGCGCGGTCGGCGGCGCTGACGCCGGTCGAGATGCGGTTGGTCGCATCAACGGTGATCGTGTAGTTGGTGACGTGCGGGTCTTTGTTTTCGCGCCACATGACCGGCAGGCCGAGTGCGTTGGCACGCGACTCTTCCATCGGAACGCACAAAAAGCCGGTCGTGTTGCGCACGATCCAGGCAATCCATTCTTCGCTGGCTAGCTCGGCCGAGATGATGGCGTCGCCCTCGTTCTCGCGGTTTTCGTCGTCGGCCACCAGGACTGGCTTGCCGGCGCGCAGTGCCTCGAGGGCCTCTTCGATGGTTGCAAGCTTCATTAGATTTGTCCGTTCCGTGCCTCGATTAGGCGTTCGATGTGTTTGGCCATGATGTCGACCTCGATGTTGACCTTGTCGCCAACGCGCTTTTGGCCCAGCGTGGTGAGGCGCAGGGTTTCGGGAATCAGGCTCACGCCAACAAAGTCGTCGCTCAACTCGTTGACGGTCAGCGAGACGCCATCGATCGTGATCGAGCCCTTGAGCACCACATACTTGCTCAGCTCGAGCGGAATCTGAACTCGCACCCATTCCCAGTTGTCGCTGGCTTCGCGGCTGATGATCTCGCCGACGCCGTCGACGTGACCCTGCACAACGTGGCCGCCGAAGCGGGTCGCAGCGTTCATGGCGCGCTCGAGGTTGACCGGGTC
>Ga0228701_1000798_pt1 | contig 23825 bp, 22 predicted proteins | sample McNCre117_Aug_MG_2_FD_178017 | JGI IMG/M metagenome (GOLD analysis project Ga0228701, IMG submission 178017) | Freshwater microbial communities from McNutts Creek, Athens, Georgia, United States - 11-17_Aug_MG | ecosystem: Environmental > Aquatic > Freshwater > Creek | place: USA: Georgia...
CCATGGCGCGCTTCATCTCCAAACCACGGGTTTGTGAGTTGGGTGCATGGCCCCAATAGAACACCGCCTTGAGGTTGCTGTCTTGGTCGATGAGTTCGTTTTTCTCGAGCACACCGTCGATCCAGCGCGAGACGGTGATGCCGGGCTTGCTCATCATCGCGGGGGACGCAAAGCGACCTTTGATCCAATCGAATTCAACACCCCAGGCTTTGGCGAAATGCTTCCACGAGCCTTCGACAAGACCGTAGTAGCCGGGCAGCGAGTCAGGGTTGGGCCCCACGTCGGTGGCACCTTGCACGTTGTCGTGACCACGGAAGATGTTGGTGCCACCGCCGGACTTACCGACGTTACCCAAGGCCAACTGCAAGATGCACGAAGCACGCACGATGGCGTTGCCAATGGTGTGCTGGGTTTGGCCCATACACCAGACAACAGTGCCGGGGTTGTTCTCGTGCAGCATGGTGGCCACTTTGAGCAATTGGTCGGGCTTGACGCCACAGGCCTCTTCCACCGCGTCTGGCGTCCACTTGGCCAAGACTTCTTCTTTGACCTTGTCCATGCCGAACACACGGTCGTTGATGTATTTTTTGTCTTCCCAGCCGTTCTTGAAAATGATGTGCAAGAGGCCGAACAAGAAAGCAATGTCAGAACCCGAACGGATGCGCACGTACTCGTCGGCCTTAGCCGCTGTGCGGGTGAAGCGTGGGTCGACCACGATCATCTTGCAGCCGTTTTCTTTGGCGTGCAGCATATGCAGCATGGACACCGGATGGGCTTCTGCCGCGTTGGAGCCGATGTACAAAGCGACCTTGCTGTTTTGCATGTCGTTGTACGAGTTGGTCATGGCGCCATAACCCCAGGTGTTGGCCACACCGGCCACCGTGGTGGAGTGACAAATACGGGCTTGGTGGTCACAGTTGTTGCTGCCAAAGTAGCTCACAAACTTGCGCAACAAATACGCTTGTTCGTTGTTGTGCTTGGATGAACCGATCCAGTACACGCTGTCGGGGCCTGAGGTCTTGCGCAGCTCCAACAGCTTGGCGCTGATTTCGTCCAAGGCGGTTTCCCAACTGATGCGCTCGTACTTGCCGTTGACCAGCTTCATGGGATAGCGCAGGCGGAACTCACCGTGGCCATGCTCACGCAGTGCCGCGCCTTTGGCGCAATGGGCGCCCAAGTTGATGGGTGAATCGAACACAGGTTCTTGGCGCACCCAGACGCCGTTTTCCACCACCGCATCGACGGCACAACCGACCGAGCAGTGGGTACATACGGTGCGTTTGACTTCGAGCTTGCCGCTGCCGTCACCCGCGGTGGCGCTGGCAGCACCTGCTTTTTTGACCAAGCTCAGTTGCGTGGCTGCGAGACCGACGCCAACGCCCAGGCCCGAGCGGCGCAAAAAGCCACGACGATCGACGGTGGGCAAGGCTTGTGACAAGCCGCGTTGCAAGCGATCCACAAATGCCGAACCGGCAGCTTTGTGAGAGGAGGAATCAGATTTACGGGTCAACAACATACGGTGCTCCTGATCAGACGCGGGTGGTCTGGTAATAGCGTTTGACGTGCTCGCTCAGGCTGTAGCCGCCACCGTTTTCAGGTGCGGGAGGAAGTTGGTTCAATTCAGCAACTGGCGCTTGGACGCCAGGCAAAGCCGTGACAGCAGCGGCTGCCGCACCTGCAGCGGCGGCCCCCATAAAAAATCCACGGCGCGATGGCGCAGCTTGGGCGGTGTCTTTTTTCATGTCTAGCTCCTCTTGAAATCGTTTTTGTGTACGACTTTGCATACTGTAGTGGCATAGAACTTTAGCTCAATACGTAAAAACATCCACATGTCACCTGATCGACTCTTTTGACTTAGGTAGATACGCTAATAAAAACCCATCAAAAGAAGAAGCTTCGGTTTATGTCAGCAAATCGAAGCCCTGTGTCTCCACACTCACAAACGCGCGCGTGAGTTCGGCCAAGGACGCATAAAAACGCGCCCGTGGATGGGCTTGCACCGCATCGCACAAAGCAGGCAACCAGGTCTGCACATGGGTCGCAAAAAACTTGGCTTGTTGTGTGAGGTTGGACACCGACACGTCGTCGCCAGCGACCAGAAAGCGCATGACCTCGAACACATAAGACACATGGTCTTCGGTTTCGGACATGGTGGCGGCGTCGCGGGTCAGGCCCAGCGCGGCCAAGTCGGTGCGTAGCTGTGCCAACGGTTTCTCGTTCAAGAAGCCGGTCAAGAAATGCGAGGCATACACATACACCTCAGGCTTGCCCACGCCGCCAAACAAAGCGTCGTGTTCTTTTTGAATTTGCGCGTCGTCCATCTCGCGTGACACGCCCACCAGCTGACGCCAAGGCTCTTCCAAAAAACCACCGGCCGCAGGTGCATCGGTGGCGGCCACCCGCAACTGCGCCAGCAGCTCAGCGCGCGGCGGCGCGTAAAACAAGTCGGCAATCAAGCCATACAGCTCGGCGCGCGCGGTTTCTTCATCCAGGGCAGAAGACAGATGAGGTTGGGTCATAAGATTTTTTGCTCGTCGCCAGCAGAGTAAATATCAATCACGCGGCAGTCACCACACATTTTGAGACGCTCCAAAGCCGCGCCTTGGAACATGGCATGGCCCGCGAGCTTGCCGATCATCGCTTCCACCCCCTTGAGCGTGCCAAAGGGTTTGCCGCAACGCACGCAGCCATAAGCTTGGGTTTCGTTGAGCACACGCACTTCTTTGCGTTGTGGTGTGAGCAACAAACGTGGCACCAAGTTCAAGGCTTTTTCAGGACAGGTGCTGACGCACAAGCCGCACTGCACACAGTTCTTTTCCACAAAACGCAGCTGTGGGGCTTGCTGGTTGTCTTGCAGCGCGTTGGCGGGACAAGCGCTGACACAGCTCATGCACAAGGTGCAGCTGTCTTGGTTGACCTCGACCGTACCCAGCAGCGCACCGTCTTTGGGCAAGGCCAAAGCCGTGGGCGGCGTGGCTGTCTTCAAGGCGGGTGCATGGTCCAACAGATGGTCCAGCACCAGCCCCAAGGTGCTGCGCTTTTCAGCCGTCACTGCAAAGGTGGCCAAAGGCACGGCGCTGTTCAAACGTTGCTTGCCAGTGGTCAGGCGTTGCAGCTCGGCATCAAGCTCGGTACCTTGGGTAGCACGCAGCAACTGCACGGGCATACGGCCGGGTTGGGCATAACCCAAGCCTTCCAGCAGCGCCTGGGCTTGTGCCATTTGCGCTTGCAAGCCCTCGGCATACTGCGGCGCTTCTTCGGCAGTTTGCAGCACCAGCACCTGGGCGGCACCATAGGCCAATGCGGTGAGCCAGACATCCAAGCCGACACTGGCGGTGTGCCACACAGACACCGGAATCACATGCGCAGGCACGCCCTGCGCAACCTTGAGTTGGGCGGCACGACCAAGTTCTTCCACCAGGGCTTGGCCCGCCTCTTGGCTGTGCAACAAGATGACCGCGTCTTGGCCGCCCGCCTTTTGGTAAGTGCCGAGCAGCGTCTTGAGTTTTTGCCCTTGCTCGCTGGCACGTGGGTACGCATAGGTCAGCGCGCCGGTGGGGCACACCGTGGTGCACGCACCGCAGCCCACACACAAATTGGGGTTGACCTTGATTTGTTGACGCGACTTGTCAGAGCTCACCGCCTCGGCAGAGCAAATGTCCACACAGGCGTTGCAGCCCACTTGCTCGTTGCGGCTGTGCGCGCACAGCTTTTGTTTGTAGTCAAAGAACTTGGGCTTTTCAAACTCACCCACCAACTCGCGCAAGCGCAGCAAGTTGGCGGCCGTGGCGCCTCGGAAATAGCCTTGTGGCAAAGCATGGCGGTTAAAGGCCGAGGACGACCGCAAGTCAAGCACCAAATCAAAGGCCGCTGTTTCTTGCGGCGCTTGTCGGTCAAAGTTGATCGCACCGATGGCGCCACACGCGGTGACGCAATCGCGGTGTGCGCTGCACTTGCTCATGTCAATTTGGTAGTCCAAGCCAATCGCTTGCTCGGGACAGGCAGCCACACACGCATTGCAGCGGGTGCACACATCCAAGTCGATCGGGTTGTTGCGTTGCCAGGTGAGCGTGAAATCACCCAACCAACCCTCGACGCGCACCACCTGGCCACCGAGCACCGGGTAGCGACGGCTTTGTGCACCACCGGCCTCGCCTGCGCCTTGGGTGAACAGGGTGATGTTCAAGTTGTCGGCCAACAAAGCGGCAGCTTGTTCTGCCTGATCGAGTTCACCGATGATGAGCAAACGCCCCGCACTCTTGAAAGTGACCGTGGTCACCGGTTCTGGCTCGGGCAAGTGTGCTGCAGCTAAGAGTGCGGCGATTTTGGGTGATGCGTTTTTGGCATCACGGCTCCAGCCACCGGTTTCGCGGATGTTGACGAATTTGATGACCGAGGTTTTGGCTTGCGCTTGAATCGCCAGTTCACCAAACAGCCGCTGCTCTTGGGTGCAGGCCACCACCACATCGTCGGTGCCTTGCACAGCTTGAATGAAGGCGCCCGCTTCACGGCGGCACAGCGCGGTGTGCAGGGTGAGGTTCTCAGACAGGCTTTGACCCAGGGCTTTCGGGTCTAGTGCTTGGGTCTGGTTGCAGTCGCAAATCAGCGTGGTCATGCGTGGAGGGCTCAGGGTTGGAATTATTTTCGGCAGGGACGGACTGTGCCACGACTTGGCTTTCCTGTGCAGCAGATGGGTCACCTGTGTTGGCTTGGGCTGTTTTTTCGGATTCCTCATCAAAGAGGTTCAAAAACTTAGCGCTGGCCATTTGACGCAGCATCGCAGCAGGCAAGGGGTCGGGCTGGCTGTAGTCGTCGATGTACACATCCATGCGGTCCATCACATTGAAATGCGGATCGCTGAAGAGTTTTTTCATGGCCGCGTTTTTGACCTCGGGCGCGACGTCACGGGCCATGAAGCTGGTGTAGTCAGACTCTGGTGTCAGTTGTTCCACATCACCCAGGGTGGGAGCAGGCCCGGCAGCTGCGGGGGCGTCTTGAGATTGCGTTTGATGCGCAGGCGATTGGCTCAGATGGGTGGACGCAGAGGCTGCTGTGGGAGTGACTACCGCAGGCGGTAAGACAGGCTCTTCGAGCACACGACCTTCACGCACCTCGGCTTTACGGCGCGACCAACGGCTTAAAAAGCCAGCAGGTGTGTCGTCATTGGCCATGGCCAGCGCCTCCGGAATGACCACCGCCCATGCCGCCGCCACGAATTTTTTCGGTGCTCACCGAGGCAGGGTTGCCAAAGCGGTCTTGCAACGGTCTGAAGCTGTCGGGGCGTTTGCGGCGCTTGGCTTCCACCACCCAATGGGTGTCCATGAAGTCCGTCATCCATGCCACCACCTCGGCTGGGGCAGGCACTTGGTCAACGTTTTCTTGCGCGTCCAACCAGCGGCCTGCGTCGTGGTAGCTCAGGCTCACCATGGTGGGCACGGCCATCACCTCGTCGCTGAGGGTGGGTTCTTCCTCCATGCGCCACAACACAAACCAACAGGGGGCCGGTGTGGTGCTGTTGAGGTAATAGCCTTCGGCATCGTCTTTGAAAAGCTCGACCGTGAAGCCGGGGTGCAGCCACAGCTGCTCGTCCTCGGTGCTGCGCAAGCAACGTGGCGCGATACCGAAGTGTTCTTCGTGTGGCGTCAGGTCATGCCCCAGCACATCGTGCAGCACCCAGCGCCACGTCTGCCAACGACTCATGGCACCAGGCACACGCTCGCGGCGCATGACAACAGCAACTTGCAAACTGGGACGGTGGTTCATAGGGGGCTGATGGTACTGGCCCCCACCGTCCTGCACTTTGCCAGGGGTTAATAGGTCTCTAAATGCAAGCGGCCTTCGCGCTTCAAGGCGGGTGCCACGTTGTCCCAACCGATGCCAGCGTCGTTGGCAATGTCGCGCAAAGCCAGCACCACGCCCTCTTCCATGCTCTTCAAGCCGCACACATAGAAATAGGTGTTGGGGTCTTTGAGCAAAGCCGCCACATCGGCACTGCGCTCGCGCATCAGGTCTTGCACATAGCGCTTGGGCTGGCCGCTGGTGCGTGAGAAGGCAAAGTTGGTGTCGATGAAATCTTTGGGCAGTTTTTGCAGCGGGCCAAAGTACGGCAGTTCTTCTTGGGTGCGGGCACCAAAGAACAGCATGAGTTTGCCGCCTTCAAATTTGCCGCTTTGACGCAAGCGGCGACGCCACTCGGTCATGGCACGCATGGGCGCGCTGCCGGTGCCGGTACAAATCATGACGATGTTGGACTTGGGATGGTTGGGCATCAAGAAGCTGGCGCCAAAGGGGCCAATCACTTGCACCGTGTCACCGGTTTTCAAGTCGCACAAAAAGTTAGACGCCACACCGCGAACGGCTTTGCCTTGGTGGTCTTCGACCACACGCTTGACCGTCAACGACAGGTTGTTGTAACCCGGACGCTCGCCGTTGCGTGGGCTGGCAATGGAGTACTGGCGTGCGTGGTGAGGCTTGCCTTGCGCATCCACACCCGGCGGGATGATGCCAATCGATTGGCCTTCCAACACTGGAAACGGCATGCTGCCAAAGTCGAGCACGATGTGGTGCGTTTCGTTGGCGGTGCCGGCATCGTTGACCTGCACATTGCCCACCACACTGGCCGTGACCGGCGCTTTGGGTCCATGCAAGTTGGTGTACGGATGCGCGGCAGACCAGGGTGGGGTGGTGGCACCCAACACGCCGGAATTGAACGCCTCGCCCTCACCGGGTGTGGCACTGGCCGAGGCGGCTGATGCTGCACTGGTAGGCGCGGGCTCAGCCGCTGGACTGGCTGCACCCGCAGCTTGCAACTCAGCCTCGGTCAAGGCCGCGGGCAACTCGTCCCAAGTCAGCTGCTCTTCCACGCTGTACGCAGCGGCTTTGGGCATGCTGCGCCAGTTGTCGATCGAGCCCGTCGGGCAAGGTGGCACGCAGGCCATGCACAAATTGCATTTTTCGGCGATGACCACGTAATTGCGTGAATCGTGCGTGATCGCCCCCACCGGACAAGTGGCTTCACAGGTGTTGCATCGGATACAGATTTCTGGATCGATCAGATGCTGCTGAATGAGTTCGGTGGTGGCGTTCATGGCACAAATTTAACCGCAAGTGGGATCAGTTGAAACGGACGTAATCAAAGTCAACAGGTTGACGGTTGATGCCCATGACGGGTGGCGCGATCCAGTTGGCGAATTTGCCGGGTTCGACCACGCGGCCCATCAGGCTGGCCACATAGGCGCGGTCTTCGTTCGAAGGCAACCACTCGCCGACTTTGGCCATCCACTGTTCATCGGTCACGACCTCACCATCTGGCGTGATCTTGGCGCCGGACAGAGAACCAATGTTGCGGTGGAAAGCTTTGTGCGGTGCTTTGAGCTTGAAGGGAATGCCGGCCTTTTCGATCACACGGTTCCAACGGTCGATGCCGCCTTTGGAGTCGGTGATGTAGTCGTCGCGCAGCACTTCGTTCAAAGCGTTGAGCATCGGCACTTCTTTTTCAACCAGCTTGCCGTCTTCGACCGACAAGATCTTGTAGCTGTTGCCTTTGAGGATGTGGTCGTCACCGCGCTTGCCTTCTTCGTAACGGCCTTTGAGGCCTGAGCTGTAGAAGGTGGCGGCGTTGGACGACTGGTCGGCACCAAACAAATCGATGGTCACCGAAAAGTGGAAGTTGATGTAGCGCTGGATGGTCGGCAGGTCGATCACGCCGGCCGCGCGCAACTTGCCCACGTCGTCGGTCTTGAGCTGGTTCATCACGTCCACCGTGCGCTGAATGGTGCGGCTCACGCCGGACTCGCCCACGAACATGTGGTGAGCTTCTTCGGTGAGCATGAACTTGGTGGTGCGGGCCAAGGGGTCAAATGCAGACTCGGCCAGGGCGCACAACTGGAACTTGCCATCGCGGTCGGTGAAGTAAGTGAACATGAAGAAAGACAACCAGTCAGGCGTCTTTTCATTGAAGGCCTGCAAGATACGGGGGTTGTCTTCGTTGCCGCTGTTGCGTTGCAGCAAGGCATCCGCTTCTTCACGGCCGTCTTTGCCGAAGTATTTGTGCAGCAGGTACACCATGGCCCACAGGTGGCGGCCTTCTTCAACGTTGATCTGGAACAGGTTGCGCAGGTCGTACATGCTAGGCGCAGTCAGGCCCAAGTGGCGCTGCTGCTCCACCGATGCGGGCTCGGTATCGCCTTGCGTCACGATGATGCGGCGCAGGTTGGCACGGTGTTCGCCAGGCACGTCTTGCCAAGCTTTTTCACCAATGTGGTCACCGAAGTGAATCTTGCGGTCTTGCTCACCGGGGTTGAGGAACACGCCCCAACGGTAGTCGCGCATCTTGACGTGACCAAACTGGGCCCAGCCTTGCGGGTCCACGCTCACGGCGGTGCGCAGGTACACGTCCATGTCGGTGGAGCCTTCGGGGCCCATGTCGTCCCACCAGTTGATGAAGTTGGGCTGCCACTGCTCCAGCGCGCGTTGCAGCGTGCGGTCTTCCGACAGGTTGACGTTGTTGGGGATTTTTTCGCTGTAGTTGATACCGGACATGAGAGTCTCCAGAAATTAAAAAAGCAACGGTGGGATCAAATTTCGGTTGCAGTGTGGACCACCGGGCACCGCACTGCACAACGCAAAACATCAAACGCGGTTCAGGTCGAACTGTACTTTTTCGCCCTTGCCGTACACCTTCAGGGCACCCTTTTCGCCGACGGCGTTGGGGCGCTGGAAGATCCAGTTTTGCCACGCCGAGAGGCGGCCAAAAATGCGTGTTTCCATCGACTCTTTTTGGCAGAAGCGCAAGTTGGCTTCCAAGCCGGTCAGGCTGTCGGGCGACATGGCCGCGCGCTCTTCGACAGCGAGGCGAATTTCATCGGCCCAGTCGATGTCGTCAGGTGCGGCAGTCACCAAGCCCAACGCCATCGCTTGGTCAGCGTCCAGCATTTGGCCCACTGTCGCGCGCACGTTTTCGAGTGCCGTGACTTCTTCGTAGAAGCGACGTTGCAAACGCGACTGGTGATTGACCATGGGGAAGTGACCGAAGTTGAGTTCGCTCAAGGCCAGTTTAGGCGCAGTCTCAGGTGAATCAGGCAAGGCCAGCATGTAAGCGCGGTCAGCGGCAAATGCCAATTCGGCCAAGGTACCCACAAAGCATGAGCCTTCGTCGATCAAGGCAAACAGCGAACGCGATGACACGTCGATGCGAGCCAAGGTGCGGCGCAACAGACCCAGTGTTTCGTTGACCAACCAATGCGCTTGGTGTTGGGCCAACACAGCGTCCGATTCCAAGGCGAGCTTGGCGTCACCCGCGGTGCGCAACAACCAAGTGCCCACGTCGAGTTCGTTGGTGCGCATGCTCAAAATGGCGTCATCCAATTCACGCGCCATTTGCAAGGGGTACCAGTTCACACCAGCGGCTTCGATGCCGGCCACGGTGTTGGGCACTGCCGCTTTGGGCGCATGCACGGTGAAGGTGGCGGTGCGCTTGGCGCGGTCGATGCTGACTTGCACGTACTCGTACGTGAGCGCGTCAGCAGTGACGGTTTTGTTCAGAGGGGTGAGCTTGACGCCTTTGCCAGCCGCAGCCGCGCCTGGGCGCTTGCTGGTGGCGGCATATTTGCTAGCGCGGGCTTGCACGGCTTCGGCAAATTTGGCCGGCTTGGCGATTTCGTCCACCAAACGCCAATCCACGGCTTTTTGACCACGTACGCCTTCCACGCTGGTGCAGAAGATGTCGGCATGGTCGTGGCGCACTTTGCGCTTGTCGGTCACGCGGGTCAAACCGCCGGTGCCTGGCAACACGCCGAGCAAAGGCACTTCAGGCAAGGACACGCTGGAAGAGCGGTCGTCGACCAACACAATGTCGTCACAGGCCAAGGCCAATTCATAGCCACCACCCGCGCAAGCGCCGTTCACTGCGGCAATGAACTTCAGACCATCGTGGCGGCTGGAGTCTTCGATGCCGTTGCGGGTTTCGTTGGTGAACTTACAGAAGTTCACTTTCCAGGCATGGGTCGACAGACCCAACATGAAGATGTTGGCGCCGGAGCAAAAGATGCGGTCTTTCAAGCTGGTCACCACCACGCTCTTGACTTCGGGGTGTTCAAAGCGGATGCGTTGCAAGGCGTCGTGCAACTCAATGTCCACACCCAAGTCATACGAGTTGAGCTTCAATTTGTAGCCGGGGCGAATGCCACCGTCTTCGTTGATGTTGAGTTGCAAGGTCGCGATTTCGCCGTCGAACTTGATGCTCCAGTGCTTGTACTGGCTGGGGTCAATTTGATAGTCGACCGTGGTGGCTTGGCTCATGTGTATCTCCAGAAGTAAGGGCGAAACGCCTGTGCTTTTGATGCGGTGTTGAATTCGATGATGTGCATCATATTGCATATTCAGAATTTTGCAAATGCATTTTTGTGCATCCTAGGGAATATGCCTAGATGCCAGCGTGCAAGAGGCGCCAGCGCATCTGCCAAGAAAAGCAAGCAGGCCCATACCTGTCTAGGTATAGCCTGGTTCAAACGTGAGTAGGTACTTACAGTGGCAGCTTCAAAGCTTGACGCACTTGGGTACGCAAGGCTGAAAAACTGTCGTCCAGCGGCTGGGCGCTGGTGTCAAAAGCCAGGTCGGCTTTGGCATAAAAGGCCGAACGGCCTTCCAAAATGCGCTTCAAATCTTCCAGCGCTTCTTTGCTGCCGGCCATGGGGCGCATGTCGCCTTGCGCCGCCACACGCGCCAAGTGATCTTCGGGCGCGGCCTTGAGCCACACGGTGAAGCAATGCGCCAGCGTCTCGTTGAACGTGGCGGAGTCAGACACCAAGCCACCGGGGGTGGCGATCACCACCTCGGGGTAAATTTGAATCGCTTCTTCCAAGGCCCGACGCTCATAGCGGCGGTAGGCGTTGGTGCCGTAGAGGTTGTGAATTTCGCTGATGCTGCAACCGGCAAATTTTTCAATTTCGCGGCTGAGTTCGATGAACGGAAAACCCAGGTCATCGGCCAATCTTTGGCCCAAGGTGGTTTTGCCCGCACCGCGCAAACCCACCAGCGCAATGCGGTTGCTGCGGGCTTGCTCGTCACCATGGGTGCCAAACATCTCAGCGATGTGTTGACGTGCACGACGCAATTCGCTTTCGTTGCGCTTTTCCAGCAACTCGCGAATCAGCAGCCATTCGGGGGACGAGGTGGTCACATCGCCCAGCAGCTCAAAGATAGAGCATTGCAAAGCCTGTGCGACCTGCAACAAGATCAGGATGGACGCGTTGCCAGTGCCCGATTCCAAGTTGGCCAAATGCCGCTCCGACACCTGCGCAGCTTGCGCCACCGCCTTGCGCGTGAGGCCACGCCTTGCCCGCAAGGTGCGCACACGCTCACCCAAGCTGGCGAGAAAAGGATGGCGGCTGAGTTCGTCGTCTGCGTTGGACATGACTGCACTTTAATGCAATTTCAGATCGAAATGCAAGATAGTGCAGCAAAGCCGCCCATGAATTCAAAGATTTTTGCGCTGGGTCAAATGCATGAGCGCATTGAATGATCAGGTGTCTTTAGAGATCTTGATGCTCGGAAACTTGCTCGAAAAGTCTTTGGCCTTGGCCGCGATCTTGACCGCCACTTGTCGTGCCACGGCTTTGTAGAGGACGGCCACCTCGCCATCGGGATCGGCCACCACGGTGGGTTTGCCGCTGTCGGCTTGCAGGCGAATTTGCATGTTCAAGGGCAAAGCGCCCAGGTAGTCCATGTTGTATTGCGCCGCCATCTTTTTGCCACCATCGGCACCAAAGATGTGCTCCACATGGCCGCAGTTCGTGCAGACGTGCACCGCCATGTTCTCCACCAAGCCCAGAATGGGCACGCCCACCTTCTCAAACATCTTGATGCCTTTTTTGGCATCCAACAAGGCGATGTCCTGCGGCGTGGTGACGATCACCGCACCGGTCATCGGCACGCGTTGGCTCAAGGTGAGCTGAATATCGCCGGTGCCAGGGGGCATGTCGACGATCAAATAGTCGAGCGCTTTCCAGTTGGTTTGGCGAAGCAGCTGCTCCAGCGCTTGGGTGGCCATGGGGCCGCGCCAAATCATGGCCTCGTCTTGGTCGACCAAGAAACCAATCGACATGACTTGCACGCCGTAGTTCTCCAGCGGGTCCATGGTTTGGCCGTCGCTGCTCTCCGGGCGCCCCTCGATGCCCATCATCATGGGCTGGCTGGGGCCGTAAATGTCGGCGTCGAGCAAACCCACGTTGGCGCCTTCGGCGGCCAAGGCCAAGGCCAAGTTAGCGGCCGTGGTGCTTTTGCCCACGCCACCTTTACCCGAGGCTACGGCAATGATGTTTTTGACTTGCGGCAACAACTGCACGCCGCGTTGCGCGGCATGGGCCACCACCTCGGTGGTGATGTTGGCAGAGACGTTTTCTACCCCCGCGACGCCTTTGGCCGCCGCAATCAGGGCCTTGCGAAAGCCTGCAATTTGGCTTTTGGCGGGGTAACCCAACACCACATCAAACGAGACATCACCGCCTTGAATGTGCAGATTTTTGAGGGCTTTGCTGGTGACAAAGTCTTTGCCAGTATTGGGGTCAATCACCGCTTGCAGGGCAGCGGTCAGGGCTTGTTCGTTCAGGGCCATAAAAGTCTCATTGAATAGGAATTGCGCGCAAGTCTAGCGCGAGGGCGTTGACCGCACGGCGTGCAGGTCATCCAGGCAGCAGATCGACATCCACTAAGGTCGGGGGTAGCGCTTGGCGCTCAGCAGCTTGCCTTGTGCATCAAACTGGACCAACACCATGTCACCAGAGTCCACGTTGTCGCCCATGTAGTCCAAGATGTTCACATGGTGGGTCACCAACACCAAGGCTTGGCTTCCCTTGGTGTGACTGGCTTGGGCCAGCAGCTTTTGGAGTTGTTGGGTGAATTCACCCGCACGTTGCGGTTCATCAAAGAACGAGGCCAGCGCGGGGTCGACCGCAGGGGTGCCAAAACCCAGCAGTTGCGCCGTGTCTTTGCAGCGGCACCACGGGCTGGTGCGCACCTGGGCACTGGCCACACCTTGCTGGCGCAACCATTGCCCCACACGCACTGCCTGCTGGCGACCTTGTGCACTGAGGTTGCGTTGGCTGCTGCAATCGTTGAGCGTGTAGCCAGCGGGGTCGCCCACGCCCGGGGCCAAGGTGTGACGCATGAGCAGGGCATAGTGGGGCTGTTTGAGCTTGTCAGCCAGTTCAGAGGCGAAAACGCTACTCAGCAACAACAGCGAGATCGCGCCTGCGACCCACTTCTTCATCAGGCCAGCCATCAGTTTTTCCGCGCCACCCAATACACAGCGCCCTCAGGGCCATAGCGCTCGTCATGCGGCACATCGCGCGCCAGCTCGAAGGTGTCGCCGGGCAACAGGTGCTGGGTCTGGCCGTGGCAGGTGAGCCACATCTCACCCCGAGTCACCACGGCATTCACGGCAAACGGGTGGGTGTGCGTCTCCAACACAGTGTGGGGTGCCCACGCGCGTTCAAGCACTTCGTCAAAGCCTTGGGCCAATGACTTTTGTTGAAATTCGTCAAAGCTAGGGAGGTTCATGGCCAGATTTTGCAGGATCTAAAATCCACCCCCTTGTTCAAAGGTCTTGTCCATGTCCCAGCGTCAGCTTTTCGTCACCACCGCCCTGCCCTATGCCAACGGCAATTTCCACATCGGCCACATCATGGAGTACATCCAGGCTGACATTTGGGTCCGGTTCCAGCGCATGCAGGGCCACCAGGTCGATTTCGTGGGCGCAGACGACACACACGGCGCACCCATCATGATTGCGGCCGAGAAGGCGGGCATCACGCCGCAGCAATTTGTGGCCAACATCGCCGCCGGTCGCAAGCCCTATTTGGACGGCTTTCACATCCAGTTTGACAACTGGCACAGCACCGACGCACCCGAAAACCACGAACTGGCGCGCCAGATTTACCGCGAATTGCGCGATATTCCTGAGTCCGCAGGTGGCTCGCTGATCGAGCGGCGCACGATTGAACAGTTCTTCGACCCCGAGAAGAACATGTTCTTGCCCGACCGCTTCATCAAAGGCGAGTGCCCCAAATGCCATGCCAAAGACCAGTACGGCGACAACTGCGAGGTCTGCGGCGCGGTCTACGCCCCGACCGACCTGATCAACCCGTTCTCGGCGTTGTCAGGCGCCAAGCCCGAGTTGAAAAGCTCAGAGCATTTCTTCTTCAAGCTGTCTGACCCACGCTGTGTTGAGTTCTTAGAAAAATGGACGCAAGACGGCAAGCTGCAACCCGAAGTGGCCAACAAGGTCAAAGAGTGGTTCACCGTGCGCACCAACCCCGATGGCACCACCAGCGAAGGCTTGGGCGACTGGGACATTTCGCGCGATGCGCCTTACTTTGGCATCGAAATTCCGGATGCACCCGGCAAATACTTCTACGTTTGGCTGGACGCCCCCGTGGGCTACTTGGCCTCGCTGAAAAACTTGCTGGACAAGCGCGGCGATAGTTACGAGGCCTACATGGCCAACCCGAAGCTGGAGCAATACCACTTCATCGGTAAAGACATCGTCACCTTCCACACCCTGTTCTGGCCTGCCATGCTTCATTTCAGCGGCCGCAAAACGCCTGACAACGTGTTTGTCCATGGCTTTCTCACCGTCAACAACGGCGAGAAGATGAGCAAGAGCCGTGGCACCGGCCTGGACCCGCTCAAGTACCTGAGCTTGGGCATGAACCCCGAGTGGCTGCGTTACTACTTGGCCGCCAAACTCAATGGCCGCAACGAAGATGTGGACTTCAACCCGGAAGACTTCATGGCCCGCGTGAACTCTGATTTGGTGGGCAAGTTCATCAACATTGCATCGCGCTCGGCAGGCTTTATCAGCAAGCGCTTTGCTGGAAAACTCGGCGAGGTCTCAGCAGATGGTGATGCGCTGCTGTCGCACTTGCGCGATGGCGTGCAACCCATCGCCGCACATTACGCCGAACGCGACTTTGCCAAAGCCCTGCGTGAAATCATGCTGCTGGCCGACCGCGTGAACGAATACGTGGATGCCAACAAGCCTTGGGAGCTGGCCAAGCAAGAAGGCATGGAAAGCCGCTTGCACGATGTGTGCACCACCTGCATCGAAGCCTTCCGCTTGCTCAGCACCTTGCTCAAACCCGTGCTGCCCGCATTGGCCGCCAACGTGGAGGCCTTTTTGAACGTCAGCCCCATGACCTTCACTCACGCAGCCCAGCCCCTGGGTGCTGGCCACACCATTGGCGAGTACAAACACCTGATGCAACGGGTGGACATGAAGATGCTCGACGCCTTGTTTGAGCCGCCTGCTGTGGTGGAAGAAAAAGTCATCCCAGGCGGCGAAGAGATCGCCCCCACCATCAGCATCGACGACTTTGCCAAGATCGATTTGCGCATTGCCCAAATCGTCAACTGCGAAGCGGTGGAAGGCTCCACCAAGCTGCTGCGCCTGACGCTCGATGTGGGCGAGGGCACCGACCCGCAGGGGCGTCCCGTCACGCGCAATGTCTTCAGCGGCATCGCCAGCATGTACAAGCCCGAAGACTTGGTGGGCAAGCTCACCGTGATGGTGGCTAACCTGGCGCCACGCAAGATGAAGTTTGGTGTGTCCGAAGGCATGGTGCTCGCCGCCAGCCACGCCGACGAGAAAGCCGAGCCCGGCATTCACGTGCTGCACCCTTGGCCAGGCGCTAAGCCCGGCATGCGGATTCACTAAATTCGAATCAGGATGGAAATGAAATTCTCTGCACTGCATTTTTTCCGTCCGCGACTGATCGATGCTCTGGAGGGCTACAACCGCGAGCGCTTGGTGCAAGACGTCGGCGCAGGCCTCACGGTAGGCGTGGTGGCCTTGCCACTGGCCATGGCATTTGCCATTGCCTCCGGGCTCAAGCCCGAAGCGGGTTTGTTCACCGCCATCATTGCGGGCTTTTTGATTTCGGCCCTGGGAGGCAGCCGGGTGCAAATTGGCGGGCCCGCCGGGGCCTTCATCGTCATCGTCTACGGCATCTTGGAGCGCTATGGTTTGGCCAACCTCATCATTGCCACCGCCATGTCAGGTGTGATGCTGTTGGCCATGGGCTTGCTGCGGCTGGGCTCTTTGATTCGCTTCATTCCTGTCGCTGTAGTGATTGGATTCACCAACGGCATTGCGGTGCTGATCATGGTGTCGCAAATCAAAGACTTCTTGGGCTTGAACGTGAAAGCCATGCCTGCTGATTTCTTTGGTGTGGTGTCCACCTTGCAGGCCCACATGGCCAGCCTGAACCTGCAGGCCTTTGCGCTGGCAGGCGTGTCGCTGCTTATGTTGGCGGCGTGGCAATTGCTCTTACCCCGTCTGCACACCCAGCATGCCATGACGAAAAAAATGTCGGTGGTACCCGGCTCCATCGTGGTGCTGGTTGGCGCCACACTGGCCGCCGAGCTGCTGGGCTTGCAGGTGGAAACCATTGCGTCGCGCTTTGGCAGCATCCCCAACAATTTGCCTGCAGTGACGTGGCCAGAATTCAGCTGGGACACTGCCCAGTTTTTGCTCATGCCCGCCACCACCTTGGCCTTGCTGGGTGCGATTGAGTCCCTGCTGTGCGCGCGCATTGCCGATCAGATGATGGCTGAGGGCCCTTACGGCGACCGCCATGATGCCAACCAAGAACTGATGGCGCAAGGCATTGCCAACCTCGTCACGCCCTTCTTTGGCGGCATGCCCGCCACGGGCACGATTGCGCGCACCGTCACCAATGTGAAAAACGGCGGCAACAGCCCGGTCGCCGGCATGGTTCACGCCCTCACCTTGTTGGTCGTGATGATGGTGGCAGCGCCGTTGGCGGGTCATGTGCCCTTGGCTGCGTTGTCGGCCATTTTGATGTTCGTGGCGTGGAACATGGGTGAGTGGCGCGAGTTCATTCACCTGCGCCAGTACCGCCTGCCCTACCGTGCCACGTTGCTTGCCGTGTTCTTGCTCACTGTGGTGGTCGATTTGACGGTGGCCGTCGAGGTCGGTCTGATCGCCGCTTGTTTGACCTTCATCTACCGCATCTCCAACCTGACCCGCTCAGAAACTGTCCACGCCACACAGTATCCGGTGCTGTCGGGCTTTGAGTCTGAGGTGCAGGCGCATCGCTTGTATGGCGCCTTGTTTTTTGGTGCCGTCCAATTGATCGAGGCCATCGAAGAACACCTGCCCAGCCGCGCCGTGGTGCTGGACCTGAAAAACCTGATCTACATCGACTCCTCGGGCGCCGACGCCTTGCTGTCTTTGGCTCGTGCCTGTCGCAAAAAACAGGTCCGTTTGATTGTGTGCGGCCTGGAGCACCAACCCCTGGACATTGCCAAGCGCAGCGGCTTGATTGAAGCACTGAACGAGACAGATTTGGCGCAAGACCTGATCCATGGCTTAGGCCTGGCGCTAGGTCGGTAAAATTCTCCGCATCTAAGGAACACACACCATGTCGATTTTTCAACGCGACCCCTACACCTCTGAAGCGACCCAGTTCATTGAGTCGCTCAAGGCCAAAAAGCCCACCCTCGAAAAAGAACAACGCGAAGGCCGCGCCCTGCTGTGGGACAAGCACGTCAACCGTGAAATTCAAGCCGACTTGCAAGCTGGTCGCGTGGCGCAAAAGCCCTACGTGTACCAAACCAACGCCTGAGTACCTCGCGCGTGAATTCGGCTGATATTGATCCGACCTTGGAGGTCACCCCCCTCTCGGCCATGCCCGAGGTGGTCGATCACGTGGCCGTGGCCCGCCTGTATGGCGAGCCGCTGTTCACCATGCCGCATGACCTGTACATTCCGCCTGATGCGCTGGAGGTATTCCTCGAAGCGTTTCAAGGCCCGTTGGACTTGCTGCTGTATTTGATCCGCAAGCAAAACTTCAACATCCTCGACATCCCCATGGCCGCGCTCACGCGCCAGTACCTGAGCTATGTGGACGAGATTCGCACCCGCAACTTAGAACTGGCCGCCGAATACCTGTTGATGGCGGCAATGCTGATTGAAATCAAATCGCGCATGTTGCTGCCACCCAAGAAGGTGGCCGAAGGGCAAGAGCCCGAAGACCCACGCGCCGAGCTGGTGCGTCGCCTGCTTGAGTACGAACAAATGAAGTTGGCCGCCGCCAAGCTGACCGAAGTGCCGCAATTTGGCCGCGACTTCTTACGCGCCCAGGTCTACATCGAGCAGTCCATGCAACCGCGCTTCCCCGATGTGCATGTGGTCGAGCTGAGCCAAGCCTGGGCCGATATTTTGAAGCGTGCCAAACTGGTTCAACACCACAAAATCTCGCGTGAAGAGCTGTCGGTGCGTGAACACATGAGCATCGTGCTCAAAAGGCTGCAAGGCCAGCGCTTTGTCGAATTTGAAAAACTGTTCGACCCCGAACTTGGCGTGCCCGTGCTGGTGGTCACCTTCATTGCCTTGCTCGAACTGGCCAAAGAAACGCTGATTGAAATCACGCAAGCCGAAGCCTTTGCGCCCATCTACGTGCGACTGGCCTACACGCCGACTTGAGTGGTGCAGACTCTTTCAGCGTTGCGCCACGGATTGCCATGAACCACACCCCCAGCGCCACCCCTTACGGCAGCTTGCCGCCCGCCTCCCCCATGCCGGGTCGCAAACCCATCAACCTGCCGCGCTTGCATGAGATGCGCGCGCGTGGCGAAAAAATCACCATGCTCACCGCCTACGACGCCACCTTTGCGGCCGTGGCCGATGCCGCAGGCGTAGAGTGCATTTTGGTGGGCGACTCATTGGGCATGGTGTGCCAAGGCATGCCCAGCACGGTGGGCGTGTCGCTCGAGACCATGCGCTACCACGTCGAGAGCGTGGCACGTGGTTTACAACGGGTACAAGGCACGGCCTGGGTGATTGGTGACTTGCCTTTTGGCAGCTACCACGCGTCCAAAGAACAAGCCCTGCACAGCGCCACTGTGTTGATGCAAGCCGGTGCGCACATGGTCAAACTCGAAGGCGGTGGCTGGACCACCGAGACTGTGCATTTTTTGGTCGAGCGCGGTATTCCCGTATGCGCGCACTTGGGCCTCACCCCTCAAACCGTCCACGCCTTGGGTGGCTACCGCGTACAAGGCCGCGACGATGCGGGCGCGGCACAGCTCCAACAACACGCCCTGGCCTTGCAAGACGCAGGCGCTAGCCTGATGGTGCTGGAGATGGTGCCTGCCGCCCTGTCAGCCACGCTCACACAAGCCCTGCCACGTTGCCACACGATTGGGATTGGCGCGGGTGATGGCACCGCAGGCCAAGTGTTGGTGATGCACGACATGCTGGGCATCAACTTGGGCAAGACGCCGAAGTTCGTGCGCAACTTCATGCAAGACAGCGCCAGCGTGCAAGACGCCATGCGTGCCTACGTCAACGCGGTCAAAAACGGCAGCTTCCCCGACAACACCCAACACGCTTGGTAAGGATCGTTTCCATGCACATTGTTCACACCATCGCCGACTTACGCCGCGCCTTGAAACCCGCCACCTTGCGCGCCTTTGTGGCCACCATGGGCAACTTGCACCAGGGCCACTTGGATCTGATGCAGATCGCGCGTGCCAAAGCCTCGCAACCCGGCGCCATGACCGTAGCCAGCATTTTTGTGAACCGCTTGCAATTTGCCCCCCACGAAGACTTCGACGCCTACCCCCGCACCCTAGAACGTGACTGCGAACTACTGGCCGCCAACGGCTGTGATGTGGTGTTTGCCCCGAGCGAAAAAGATTTGTACCCCGAACCCCAGGTGTTCAAGGTCCACCCACCTGCTGCAATGGCCGACATTTTGGAAGGTCACTTTCGCCCGGGCTTCTTTGTGGGCGTGAGCACCGTGGTGCACAAGCTTTTCAACTGCGTGCAGCCCGACATCACGGTGTTTGGCAAAAAAGACTACCAACAAGTCATGATCATCCGTCGCATGATCGACCAAATGGCCTTGCCCATTGAACTGATTGGCGCAGAAACACGCCGCGCCGAGAACGGCTTGGCCTTGAGCTCGCGCAACGGCTACCTGAGCACCGAAGAACGCACCGAGGCCGTGCAACTGTCGCTGGCCCTCAAGGCCATGATTGCAGCGGTTAAAGCGGGTAATGCCAGTGGTCAATTGGATGTGGCAGCGATAGAAGCCCATGCCATGCAAACCCTGACGGCACGCGGCTGGCAACCGGACTACATGACGGTGCGGCGTCAATACGATTTATCGCCCATCACGGGGCCTTGTGACGAGCCCCTGGTAGTGTTGGGTGCGGCGCGATTGGGTAAGACGCGGTTGATTGACAACCTCGAAATTTGAGTCTGTCATTGGTTTGCGTGTTGGTAGGTCGTTTGGTTGTCGGACGGTTTTCTCCGACCGCGGTTCTGTACGAGGGATAGGGCGGCCGCCTCATACTGTTACAGAAATCGTTGGCCGCCCTATCCCTCGCACAGAACTGTTTTGATTTGGAGAAGCTTCAACGAGCGCAGCGAGTTGACACGACAGCCATCAAGCAAAGCCAGAAATGCGTTGAACACACGATCGCTTCGCCGCAGTCTTGGGGGATGAGGGATGCGCGGGAGACGATTTCTGTAACAGTATGAGGAACCCGCGCATCCCTCATCCCCCAAGCGAGCCCAGCAAAAGCCAAAGCCCATACCAGCGACGCCAGAGCAAAAAGTTACTCGCCTTTAGCCCCACGCCCCATCAACAACGCCACCGCCTGCGCCGGCGTGAGCGCACCATCCAGCAAAGCCACCACCGCCTGCGCAATCGGCATGTCCACCCCCAAATGCTGGGCACGCTGCACCACGGTACGGGCGCAATACACGCCCTCGGCCACATGGCCCAAAGAATCCACCGCTTGTTGCAGCGTCATGCCTTGCGCCAAGGCCAGGCCGACTTTGCGGTTGCGGCTCAGGTCGCCCGTCGCGGTCAGCACCAAATCGCCCAAGCCCGACAAGCCCATGAAGGTTTCGGCTTTGGCACCCAAGACCACGCCCAGGCGGGTGATTTCAGCCAAACCACGGGTAATCAGTGCGGCACGGGCGTTGAGGCCGAGTTGCAAGCCATCACACAAACCGGTGGCAATGGCCAACACGTTTTTCACCGCGCCGCCCACTTCCACGCCCACGATGTCGTCGTTGGCATAGACGCGCAGGCTGGGGCTGTGAAAGCCCTGCACCATGGCATCGCGCACATCGGTAAACGGGCTGGCGGCCACCAAGGCGGTGGGCATGCCACGTGCAACTTCCTGCGCAAAGCTGGGTCCGCTCAAGGCACCGCCACGCAGTCGGGGTGCCACTTGGGCACGCACTTCGTGCGCCATGAGGCCCACCTCCGAGGAGGCGTTCACGCCCGAAGATACCGCCTCAAAGCCTTTGCACAGCCACGCCACAGGCACGGTGTCGCCCAAGAGAGGGGCCAATTGCGTGAGCATGCCGCGCAAGCTGCTCATGGGCGAGCCAATGACGACCAAGTCTTGCTCGGCCAGCCAAGCGCCGAGTGGGGCGCCAGACAGCTGCACGCCAGGACTGAAGGGTTGCTCAGGCAAGTAGCGCGTATTGACGCGCTGGGCTTGCATGGCATGGGCTTGGGCTGCATCGCGCGCCCACAGGGTCACGTCGTGATGCTCGCCCGCATGGATAGCCAGCGCTGTGCCCCAAGCCCCTGCACCCAAAACGGCGATCTTCATCGCGTCACGCTCGGTAATGGCTTACTGCGCAGCCGCTTGCTGTTGCTCGTACATGGCTTGGAAGTTGATTTCCGCCAAGTGCACGGGCGGAAAGCCAGCGCGTTGGATCACGTCAGCCACATTGCCGCGCAAATAGGGGTAAATGATCTGCGGGCACGCGATGCCGATGATGGGGCCCATTTGCTCTTCGGGCAAATTGCGCACTTCAAAAATACCGGCTTGCTTGGCTTCGACCAAGAAGACGGTTTTGTCTTCGATCTTGGTGGTCACGGTGGCGGTCACGGTGACTTCGACGATACCGTCGGCCACTTGCTCCATGCCCACGCCCAATTGGATGTCCACCGAAGGCTGCTCAGGATTGGCCAAGATGTGGGGTGAATTGGGTTGCTCCAACGACAGGTCTTTCAAGTAGACACGTTGAATTTGGAACACGGGGGTTGCTTGCTCGTCAGACATTCTTTTTCCTAGTACAAAAAAGCCCGCTGCGGCAAATACCGAAGCGGGCAACAAATCGGGATGCTGAATTATGTCAGCTTCAAGATTCAAGCAAAGGCAGCAAACCGCCTTGGCTGTCGAGTGCCATCAAGTCATCGCAACCACCCACATGGGTGTCGCCAATGAAGATTTGCGGCACGGTACGTCGGCCCGTGACTTGCATCATGTGGGCACGCGCCTCGGGGTCGGTGTCGATGCGAACTTCTTCAATGTGAGCGACCCCTTTTGAAGTCAGCAATTGCTTGGCACGAATGCAGTAAGGGCAGACGGCGGTGGTGTACATCTTGACGGCTTGCATGGCGTGGTTCCGTGGTAATTAAGCTTTGACAACCGGAAGATTAGCCTCTTTCCAAGCAGTCAGCCCGCCTTGCAAAGAATGCACCTTCTCGTAACCGAGTTTTTGCGCCATCGCTTGGGCACGCTTGGAACGGGCACCGGCAGCACACACCAAAATCAGGGGCGTGCTTTTGTTTTTGGCCGCGGCAGGCAGTTTGGCTTCGAACTGGTCCAAGGGCACGTTGACCGCGCCATTGATGTGAGAGGCCGCAAACTCTTCAGCGCTGCACACGTCAATCACCAAACCTTTTTCACGGTTCATGCACTGCACCGCTTCAGTGGGCGAGATGCCAGATGCGGCGGCGCCTTGCACCACAGGCAGCAGCAAGAAGAAGCCACTGCCCAGGGCAACAGCAATCAACATCCAGTTGTCGAGAATAAATTTCACAGGGAATCCAGTTCAGAGGGGTTTAAAAGTATCGCGTCAGGACGCCATTCTAAAATCATGGGCAATCTTTCTACGACTTTGTAAAACCTCACCATGTACAAGCTTGTTTTAATCCGCCACGGCGAATCGACCTGGAACCTTGAAAACCGCTTCACCGGCTGGACCGATGTAGACCTGACCCCCACGGGCATCGAACAGGCCAAAACAGCCGGCCGTTTACTCAAAGCCGAAGGTTTCCAGTTTGATGTGGCGTACACGAGTGTCTTGAAACGCGCCATCCGCACCCTCTACCTCGCCTTGGACGAGATGGACTGCACCTGGCTGCCTGTGGTCAAAAGCTGGCGTCTGAACGAGCGCCACTACGGCGGCTTGCAAGGCCTGAACAAAGCCGACATGGCCAAACAGTACGGCGACGACCAAGTGCTGATCTGGCGCCGTAGCTACGACACGCCACCGCCTGTGCTCGAAGCCACCGACCCCCGCAGCGAGCGTGGCGACCCCCGCTACGCCAAGCTGGACCCTGCGCAAGTCCCGCTGACCGAGTGTTTGAAAGACACGGTTGAACGCGTCATTCCTTTCTGGAACGAGTCCATGGCCCCAGCCATCAAAGCCGGCAAGCGCATCGTGGTGGCGGCCCATGGCAACTCCATCCGCGCCTTGGTCAAGTACCTGGACAACATTGGCGACAACGAGATCGTGGGCGTGAACATTCCCAACGGCATTCCCTTGGTGTACGAATTGGACGAGAACCTCCATCCCATTCGCCACTACTACCTGGGCGATGCCGAGGCAGCCGCCAAAGCTGCTGCCGCAGTCGCTTCCCAAGGTAAGGCTTAAAACACCATTCACAACGCGCCGCTCAGGCGCGTTGTATATTGAGCACCTTAAGAAATACGTCTACACGCAAGGGCAACATGGGCCAAAAACTCAAGATCGCAGGTTGGAT
>Ga0228701_1000800_pt1 | contig 23752 bp, 15 predicted proteins | sample McNCre117_Aug_MG_2_FD_178017 | JGI IMG/M metagenome (GOLD analysis project Ga0228701, IMG submission 178017) | Freshwater microbial communities from McNutts Creek, Athens, Georgia, United States - 11-17_Aug_MG | ecosystem: Environmental > Aquatic > Freshwater > Creek | place: USA: Georgia...
ATACTTGGTCGCCTGTGGTTTCTGCGACCAATGCCATTACAGTTACTCCGAATGCTACAGCAAACTATCAAGTAATTTATTCCTTACTTGGTTGTGCGGATACAAGTTCAGCTGAGATTTTCGTGAAACCAGTTTCTATCCCAACTGTTTCTAATGTCACTATTTGTAATGGACAAACTGCTGAACTCGTTGCAACAGCACCTATTTCTGGAGGATCGTTTGTTTGGTCAACCACGACAATAAATGATACCCTTCAAGTCAATCCATCTTCCACAACGAACTATTCCGTTGTATACAACTTAAACGGTTGCGTCAGTCCAATTGTCAATGCTACCGTTACAGTGAATCCAGTTCCAACTTTAGGAATCAACAATAGCACGATTTGCGCTGGCGACAACACAACCGTTACGGCGACACCGAATTTACTCGGAGGAACATTCTATTGGGGGACACCAGGTGTAGTTGGTGCCGCAAGTCAAATAGTTTCACCACTCAACGACACTACGATGTCCGTATACTATGTGCTGAATGGTTGTACAAGTCCAACAGCTACTAGTTCAATCACTGTTAACCCATTGCCTATTGCCACATTCAGTGCGAATGTGACGCAAGGATGTAATCCACTTACAGTGACATTAACTGCGGATGATTTAACGAACACATCGTACAATTGGACAACAAGTAATTCTTTAAGTGCTACAGGTGGACAAACCAATTTAACATTCCAAATGAATGGAGGATTTGATGTTAGTTTGACCACTACCTTGAATGGTTGTACGGTGACAGAGCTTTTGTCCAATTACATTCAAGTAGACAATTACCCATTTGCGCTTTTCGAAGCGTCTTCCGATTTATTCACTGAGCCTAATCAAACCCTTTATTTCATGAACAACAGTTTAGGTGCAGCTACCTATCTATGGGATTTTGGCGATGGAGGGACATCCACGGAAGAAGGTCCTTCACACTTATTCAACGAGAATAATTTAGGATACGAAATCATCTTAACAGCCATTTCTAATTTGGGCTGTATTGATACAGCACATGTCTTTATCGGATATGATCCTGGTCTAGTGTATTACATACCGAATACATTCACCCCGGATGGTAATATGTATAATCAAACGTTTATTCCAATTTTTACAAGTGGAATAGACAACTACCACTATAACTTTTACGTCTACAACCGGTGGGGTGAAATCATTTTCGAAAGTCAAGATCCATCAATTGGTTGGGACGGTTCCTATGGTTTGGAAGGGAAAGATTGTGAAGAAGGGGTATATACATATCAGATATTCATTAAAATACCTAATTTTGACGAGCGAAAAATGATCGTTGGTCATGTTAATTTAATTCGATAAAAGTGAGATTTAAACAACTAATATTACTCAGCATATTAATATGGAATCTAGTTCCTGCCTTTGCACAAGGTACACCAATTAGTGTAGGTGGACAGGTTACAACTTTTTCCAGTATGATACGCGGCTATCACTTTACGTCGCCAACTAACTTCACCATTTGTGGGCTCTATGTGCCACCTGATGCTAACGCTACCGGATTACAAACCATTCGCGTAGTACGATTCACGGCTGGTCCTCCACCTGCCTTTGCGGGAACAACCAACAGTTTCGTACAATTATTTACCATTACTAATGCACCTGCTACAGGTGTTGTTCCATGTAATATTCCAGTAGCTACCGGTGATATTATTGGCGTATATGGAGCGCGCGGGGCAAATTGTGTCAACAGTTATGGGCCTGCAAATTTTGTCACTACAATTAATGGATTTAACACAACCTTACAACGCAGCGGAATGCAGTCTTGTCCAGCAGGAACTGGCGCCGCGATGGCAAATATCTGGTCAGAGGTGAATTATAACATTGGCCGTATCACTATGTACATTAACTGTTGTCAAACGCCAACAATTACGGCAAGTTCCAATAGCCCAATTTGCGCTGGACAGCCCTTGAATTTATCTACTACAGCGAATCCTGCGGGAGCTTACACGTATGCTTGGACTGGACCGAACGGATTTACATCCGCCGTTCAGAATCCAACCATTGCTTCACCAACTTTGGCAGCTGCTGGGAATTATACCGTTGTTGTAACCATTCCAAACTGTGGGACCGCTAACGGCACTACTGCCGTTGTCGTAAATCCTGGTCCAACGATTACGGTACCGCCAATCACTATTTGTCAAGGAGGAACGGGAACTTTAACCGCAAGTTCATCTACCGCCGGGGGAACTTGGACATGGTCCTTAAATGGAAATATTCTCGGAAGCGGTTCAACACTTTCCGTGAATCCAACAGCGAACACAACCTATACTGTAACGTACGACGTGAATGGATGTTCCAGTACGAGTACTGTTCTGGTGACAGTTGAGCCTACGCCATCACCACAGGTTGTGAACGATAGCATCTGTTTGGGACAAACAGGAACCTTGTTTGTTTCCAATGTTTCAGCAGGTGGAACTTACGCTTGGTCAACCGGTGCGACAACTGCATCTTTAAGCATTGCACCGACAGTGACAACTACCTATTCCTTGGTGTTTACCAGTGCAAATGGTTGTGTATCACCGAGCGTTTCAGCAGATATCGTAGTGAAACCAAATCCTGTTGTTTCTGTGCCAAATGACACCATTTGTATCGGTTCCACCACTACCTTGACAAGTACGGTCGATTTAACCGGAGGAACGTACACGTGGTCTCCACTTCCGTCGACCGGTAATTCCATTACTGTCACGCCAAATGTCACATCAACTTACACTGTGATTTATAACCTTCAAGGTTGTACAGATACAGCAAGTGCAACAGTAATAGTTAATCCTATTCCAGTAGCTTCTACAGGAAATGCGACCATTTGCTTTGGTGATGTTGCTACCTTAACTGCTAGTGGTAATTTACCAAACGGAACCTATTTGTGGTCAACAGGAGAAACAACTAGTTCCATTCAAGTCTCACCAGCTAGTACCACAACATATTCTGTAAACTATACCTTGAACAATTGTACAAGTCCGAGTGTGAATGCCATCGTAACGGTGAATCCGATTCCGGTTGTGACATTAAGTAGTGCAACGATCTGTGACGGGGACAATGTAACACTTACGGCCACTCCAAATTTAACAGGCGGAACTTATACTTGGGGACCTTTAAACACCATTGGTGGGGCAAGTCAAACATTGAGTCCGTCGGTGGATACTACGTTAACTGTGATTTACACCTTGCTGAACTGCCCGAGCTTACCAGCATCAGGAACAGTGACGGTTAATCCACTTCCAATTGTCACCTTTACTTCAGATATTGTAGAAGGATGCGCGCCATTAAGTGTCACATTTACAGCAACTGATCAAACGAATGCAACTTATAACTGGACAACGAGCAATGCCTTAACGGGAACAGGTGGATCGACGACCATTGTTTTTCCGACTGGGGGCACCTATGATGTTACTCTTGCCGCAACGACAATAAACGGCTGTTTTTCATCGAGTTCCATTGCCAACTATATTTATGTAGAAGATTTGCCAAATGCAAATTTTGAATCACCGATTGCCGTCTTTACGAATGAAGCGCAATACGTTCAATTCAGCAATTTCTCTACGGGAGCGACAAATTATGTATGGAGTTTTGGAGATGGCGCAACGTCAACAGATTTTGAACCTTCGCACATTTTCCAAAATACGATGGGCGGTTATACCATCCAATTAATTGCTTTGACAGACCTGAATTGTTTAGATAGTATGTCTGTTTCAATTGGATACCAGTACAATGAATTGTATTACATTCCAAACAGTTTCACACCAGATGGAGATCAAAACAATCAAGTGTTCCTGCCAATCTTTTATTCCGGCTATGATCCAATGAACTTCGAATTCGCAGTCTTCAATCGTTGGGGAGAAATCGTATTTGAAACCCATAATGTTGAATATGGATGGGATGGTTCAGTCGGAGAAGAAGGATTGGATGCACAGGAAGGAACATATACCTATCGCATCGTATTCAAGAATCCAGATTTGGACGAACGCATCGTGGTGACCGGTACTGTGAACTTAATACGTTAATCACGTTCCCACTTTTTGGGAAAACAGGACTCGTTTATGCATCGGATATTCTTTTCCAATTTACTGTTTTCCCTAATTTTAAATTTATTGGTCAAGCCAATTGCCATTTTTGGCATTGATGCACAAGTACAAAATGCCGTTGGCCTGGATGCCTACGGATTGTATTTCTCCCTATTGAGCCTTTCATTGATTCTGAATATCCTAATGGATTTAGGGATTAATAATTACGTGATAAAAACAGTTGCAAAAAATGAAGTCGAGGCAAAATCACAAATAAGTAGCATCCTTGTCCTGCGACTTGTATTGTTTCTTTTCTACCTTGGATTTCTATTTGGAATTGCCTTCATGTTAGGATATGATTCAACCGCCTTAAAGCTACTTTTTCTTCTTGGGCTAAATCAATTATTCATCGTTTTAATCGCCTATTTTCGTGGATTTTTTTCCGGTTTACAGCACTATAAACTGGATTCTTTTTTTTCTGTTTTCGATCGAATCATTTTAATCCTTACCGCAGGATCAGTGCTTCTTTTTTTTACAGGATGTAAAATGACCATTCCACTGTACATTACCCTACAGACCTTTGGATACTTCCTGACTTGTGTCCTCGCATTTATATTCTTTAAAAGACTTGTAGGAAAAATCCAATGGCAGATTGATTTAAACCATTTTAAGTCGGTCCTTCAGAAAAGTTTACCCTTCGCATTGCTGATTATTTTGATGTCCATTTACACCAGAATTGACGGAATTCTTTTGCATCAATTTGCGCCCAACGGCAATATGGAAGCTGGTATTTATGCGAAAGGATTTCGCTTACTCGATGCACTGTACATGTTCGGAATGATCTTCGCTGGACTTCTATTTCCCATGTTTTCGAATACCTTACATGATTCGATTCAAAAAGTTCGTGAACTCGTTCTGATATCCGCCAATTTTCTGATGAGCGGAGTCATTGTGGTTGTTATGTTGCTCATTCTTCATTCCGGAAATATCCTCCAACTGATTTATACCTCCAGCGAAGAAGCAGAACTTCCGTTTATTTGGTTAATGTTAAGTTTCATTGGAATTTCAATGAATTTTGTTTTTGGAACACTTTTGACCGCGAACGGACAATTAAAAGAATTAAATATCATCTCAGCCATCGGAGTAATCATCAATATAAGTGTTAATCTTTTCCTCATTCCAAAATACGGAGCGACTGGTGCCGGATTTACCGCTTTTATTACTCAAATGATCATGGCCATCACCCAATTTATTCTGTGCGCAAAGCAATTTAACTTGGCCATTGGATTCATGCAGATGGGTAAATGGTTACTCTTCACCCTTTGTTTTGTTGGTGTCTTGTTCGGATTCAATTTGGTCTTTATGAATTTGGAGGACAAGAATATTCTCAGTGATTCACCCATGTTATTTGTCCTTATTTTAAGCGCCGAAATGCTACTAGGTTTGATTCTCATGTTTGTTTTCAAATTCATTGAACCCAAACCACTAAAAAATCTGTTTTTAACACGTTCCTAAATCAAATATTTTTTGATTTTCGGAGTTATTGTCATAGCTTGCAGCAAAAATCATAACTTCGCGGAGCTATTAAGATATGACACAGTTAAATTTACAAGAAGAACGAATGGGTTTAATCCAATTTATTTGGAAAAAGAAAACACCAATTCTCATCATTACCGGAATCGCAGCGATTGTTTCAATCATCGTTTCTTTCCTCATAACCCCGCTCTATTTATCCTCTGCCATTGTTTTCCCTGCCGCATCGAGTAACGTTTCCTTTGATGCACAGCGTAATGTGAAGGCAGCAGCTATGGACTTTGGTGAGGAAGAGCAAGCAGAACAACTTGTTCAAATTTTACAGTCCTCCCGAATCAAAGACCGCATTGTGAAAAAATACCATTTGCTCGCGGATTACGAGATTTCCGAAAACGATCCCAACAAATATTATAAGTTAAACAAAGCCTATTACGGAAACTTTTCATTCAATCGTACACGCTTTGGTTCCATTCAAATTGATGTATTAGACAAGGACCCGAAGAAAGCAGCAGCGATGGCAAACGACATCGTTGATTTAATTGATACGGTTAAAAATGAAATGATTCGCGAACGTACCATTCCCGCTTTTGCCATCAACTTGAGAAAGAAAAAACAAATGGAACATGAACGTGATTCCTTGTTGACAAGATTGGAAGATTTAGCACAATTGGGCGTGTTGCCAAACGATGTTCGGGCAACCTTGTATCAAGCGTTAGTTGATTCCAAAAGTGCTGCAGAAAAAGCAGAAATTCAGCGTAAAATCGACATCAACACCAAATATGGTTCTGTCTATGATGGATTAGAATACCAACGCAACGAGAAAATCGTGAAAATCGAGGACTTCCGTGTTTCCTATGAACAAGCAGAATCCGATGCAAATGCACAATTCAATCACAAATTTGTGGTTGAAAAAGCCGTTGTGGCCGACCGAAAAGAAAAACCAAAACGCATGATCATCGTGCTCGTTTCAACCATTGGTGGATTCATCTTCGGACTCTTCTTCTTACTCATTCAACAGCGCCTGAAAGAACTTAAATTGGACGAAGCGTAATCCTTTGAAACATTCAGTCATTTATGGGTTTGTCGGACTTTTTCTGTCCCTTTTATTTGCCTACTTCATTTGGCAGGACCTTGTATACCTGAGTTTATTTCCCGCCGGACTTTTAGCGATTTACTTTGCCATTTTTCAGACAGAGAAATTGTTTGTCGCTATCGCTTTTTTAACACCTCTTTCCATCAACATTGAAGAATTCAATTCAAGTTTTGGCTTGTTTATTCCAACGGAACCTTTGTTGTTTGGACTAATGATTTGGCTTTCTGCCATTCAACTATATCGACCTTTCATGCCGAAAAACCTTTGGAGAGAACCCATTCTCTTCTCCGTTGGCGTCTTTCTGACATGGATATTCATCAGCGCGATTACGAGCTCGCATCCCATTGTTTCCTTTAAATTTCTCCTGGCAAAATTGTGGTTCATTGTACCCATTTTGTTTTTTGGTATTCACTTTTTTCAAAAAGAAAAAAACCGAATTGCCTTTCTTTGGTTATTTATTGTTTCTACGTGCATTGTCATTATCTATACCATCACGCATCATGCATTGTATGACTTTGGCGAGAAGGAAAGCCATTGGGTCATGTCCCCATTTTTCAAAGACCACACCATTTACGGTGCCATCGTCGCTTTGAATGTTCCCCTTGTTTTCGGCTTGTATTTGTATAAAAAACACGCACCCTTAATTCAAGCTTTATTGATTCTACTTATTGTCCTGATAATTGCTGGACTATACTTCTCCTACACACGTGCTGCATGGTTAAGTGTATTTGGCTGTATTGGAGTTGGCGTATTGATTTATTACCGAATCAACTGGAAACCGTTAGCTGGTATAGCCGCCATTGCACTGGTCATTGTGATATGGAAGTGGGATAGTATCCAAATGGAATTGGCACGAAACAAACAGGATCATACCACTGAATCTTTTGATGAACGGTTACAAAGTGCTACCAATATTTCCACGGATGCTTCCAACTTGGAACGCATTAACCGATGGAGTTGTGCCATCGCGATGTTTGAAAAACGTCCAGTCTTTGGCTATGGACCTGGAACCTATGCATTTGAATATGCTCCGTTTCAAGAGCCGGAAAACTTAACCATTATTTCCACAAATTTTGGTGACATGGGAAATGCACACAGTGAATATTTGGGTGCCATGGCCGAAATGGGATTCCCCGGACTATTGGCCTTTTTAGCCATCGTGGCAAGTATTTTTTACACCAGTATTTTGGTCTATCACCGCATTCCAAAAAATGACTCAGGGACAAGAATTCTGGTATTATCGATGATTATGGCCATGACGACCTATTTCATTCATGCCTTCTTAAACAACTTCCTTGATACCGATAAAGCTGCGGTTCCTATTTGGGGCATGTGCGCCATGATCATTGTCATTGGACTTCAGCAAAAAAGCTTAGCGTCCAATCCAGAGTGATGGATTCAAACTTTTCATTCCACCCGCCACATTGTGAATTTCGAAGTGACAGATAGAAACACCACTGTCGTCAGCCAATAAACTTCCTATGGACTGTTTTGTTGAAACTTTTGTTCCTACACTGACATACGTTTCCTGTAAATTTCCATACACTGTACGGTAAGCACCATGTTTGATGACCACGAATTTTCCGGCGCCATTAATCGAGAATACGCTGGTCACTTCACCTTCGAATACAGCACGAACACGTGCGTGTTTTGGACAGGTAATGTCAATGCCATTGTTGTTCGTCACAACACCAGACAATGTTGGGTGTGGATTGGTTCCATAGCGCTCTGTGATGCTTCCCTTTTCAACTGGCCATGCCAAGCGTCCGCGGTTGGCTTCAAAACTATTTCCAACTGCAGATCCCTCCGTTGATTCGGTGTAGGTTACCTGCTTTGGTTTTGGGCTTGTCGTTGGTGTTGAAGTCGTTTTTGGTACATCGGTACTTTTCGGTGTTCCACTAGTAGTGGTGGTTTTTGGATTTGTAGCCGCCGTGTTAGCACGCGCTTGTTCCTCCGCTTTTCTCGCTTTATCACGTTCGCGTTGACGCGCTTGTTCACGTGCCATTTCTTGGCGTAATTCTGCATCAATGCGCTGTTTTACCTCAGCTTTTTTACGCTCATCCGCTTTTAATTGTGTCAGAAGATTTTGTTCCTCTTTTTTAAACTTCTCATAAGACTTCTCCTTTTTGGATTTATCCTTCGTGATTTGTTCGCGTTCTTGTTTCTTTTCCTCCAACGCCAATAATTTAGAGTCCTTCTCCTCCGATATATCAGAAATTTCCTTCGCGATTAACTCTTGATGTTGTTTAATTAAAGCTGCTTGTTTCTTTTGTACGCCCGCTACTTTTTTCAAATAACGGTTTCGTTTGATGGCTTCATTGTAATTATCCGCTGAAAGCAAATACATAACGCGGCCATAATTGCTGCGGTGTTTGTATGCATAAAGAACCATTTTCTTGTATTGGCGCTTTAAATCACTTAGGCGTTTTTTCAAGCGTTTCACTTCTTGTTGTTTTTCCACCATCTTGATTTCTGCCATGCGAACTTGGTTATCGAAAATGCGCACTAGTGCCTCTCGACTTTTGATTTGATTTTCAATCAATCGCAACTCATTTAAGGATGCCTGAGAATTAGACTTAACCTTTGATAAAAGTGCGCGTGTATTGGAAATTCGTCTTTCCAATTTCTGCTGTTCCTTTTTGAGTTTCTCTTGGCTTGTTTGTCCAAAAACTGCTCCAAAAAAACAGAAGAAAAACAGTAAACTACTTACATTTTTCATACTTCTCTGGAATAACAATAATTAATTCTTGTGGCTCGTTTATTTCCACACGTTCGTAATCCATTTTAATGTAAATCCCCTTGTTCTTTGTGCGAATGTGCATGTGAACAAGCTTTGGAATATTATACCCATTGATTTCTTGACGTTGCTCGTAAATCACGGTGATTTCCGTTGAATCACTTGGGCTTTTAATGGTGGTTTGCTGTAAGGATTTTGCATCCTTACTTAAAATATAATTTAACACAATATCCTCTTTCGGACGACGATCCATCCGTTTTTTGTCCCGCTTTTTGTGCGTCGAAATACTATATTGATAAGGATCATGCTCCACGAAGTACTTTTGTTCCGCATTGTAATCCAAGGGTTTTCCCAAAAACAATTCTTCTAAGTTTTCATACGTGAAATCCACGCCAAAAGTATTCTTTAAAAAATCCAACGATTGAATGGTGTAGCATTTGTCGCGTTTATTGACAACGGTAATGGTGTCTTTTGTTACCATGGCAGTCACAATTGGAATCCGAGCATAGGTTATAATGGCACTGACGGCACTATCGGCCACGATTTTAATTGATGTTTTAAAGGAAATATCCGAAGTGGAATCTTTGTAATTGACATCCAACTTCGTGTAAAATGTTTTTGGCTCAATCTTCGACAAACTGTCCAATCGATCAACAAGTTCTTTGTCCTTCATCTTCGGTAGTTTCCCACCATCCTCCAGCGCTTCCCCTACTTTAGGCGAACACGAGGACAAACTCCAACAAAAAAGTAGTCCGAATGTGAATTTAAAAAATAGGTTTTGCATAGTTCTTTTGTATAATTTTTTGATCCAAGACTTTATTTTCAGAGCCTAGTTCTTTCGCTCGTAACCAATAAGCGAGCGCTTCATCTTTTCTTCCCAGCATGAACAAGATATCTCCTAAATGCTCGACACACAGTTTATCGTTACTTTCAGCTTGACCACAGGCACGCTCAACATATGACTTCGCTTCTTGGTATTTTGCTTGTTGAAATAAAATAACACCTTTGGTATCCAAATAGCGCGCCTCATTTGGATAAATCGCTAGGACCTCATCTATAAGCTTTTCTGCTTTTTTCAAGTCTAACTCATGGAGTGCTAAACGATAGGCGTAATTGCTTTTCACAAAGGTGTTTTGAGGTGCCAATCCCAACGCTTTTTCGTAGGCTTCTTGAGCCTCTTTTTGTTTATTTAATCCAAAGTTAGCCTCACCAATTTGACCGGAAAATTCAGCAGTTAAATCCGGGTCTTTCAACACGAATTCCACGCCAGTTTCCAAGGTTGTTAGTGCTTTTTGATATTGCTTTTTTTGATTCAAGGCTGAGCCATAGATGAAATAAGGAATGGGTTGTGTTGGGAAAAAAGAAATGCACTTTTCACCATCGACAAGTATGCTATCGAATTGTTGGTATTGGTATTCCAAGGCCAATACTTGATTCCAAATTGGATACACATTTGGGTCGCATTTCAACGCTGCTTTGTAGGCATTCACTGCTTCAACGACTTGATTAACTTTGAAGTAATAATCGCCCGCAATCGAATGCGCTTTCGCTTCTTTTGGATACTGTTGTTCCATATATTTCACCAAAGATTCCATGTCTGGATCCATGACTTCTTGTCCTTGTAAGGCAATCAGTACATTCATTTTTTGATCAATGTTTGGACCTGTCGATTTAATCGCTGCTTTTAAATTCGTCAAACCGTTTTTAATGTCGCCCGACTGCATTTGCATGTCTCCAAGCATTAGCAGGGCCATGCCGTTATTTGGATCAACTCTTACCAATTCCTTCAATAATTCAAATCCCTCTTGGTAACGTTTGTGTTGCAAATAATAATCGACCAAATTGGCAATGATCATCGGTTCATCTTCAAATTTCTTATTCGCTTCTTTCAAAACGGCAATTCCCTCTTCATCTCTTTTCGCTGCGACAAGTAACTTGAATTTTTCGATGGAAATTCCTGGATTGGATCCCAAATTATTTTCCATGCGTGTCAAAAGTTCAATGCCTTTTTTCACATTTCCAAGCTTGGCATAACATTCGGATTCTCCCGCATAATAACTTTGATTATTCGGCGCTTTTTTCAAAAGCTTTTCAAAAACAGAAATGGCCTCATCGTATTTTTTCAATTCGACATACATGAACGCCAATTCACTTTGGTAATGTTCGTTTTTTGGATCGATTTCAGATGCACGTTTCGTATGGACGGACGCCTCTTCCAAATTGTTCAAATTCAAATAGATTTGCGCCAATGCAAAATGCGCTGCATCATCCTGTTCATCCTTTAAAAGACAGGCATTGAATTTATCAATAGCTTCTTGGTTTTGTCCATTCAATTTCAATCGTACGCCCTCATGGAATGCATGAATGTACGCCGCATCGTGTTCCACCGGCTTGTTTTTCTTCAAGCTACCACAGGCGCTAAAGAAAAGGGTGAGCCCAAAAAGAAATGTGATTTTATTCATGTGTTGTACTAAAGTCTCCCAAACTTAAATCTTTCGTTCGTCCCTTGTAAACAACATTCGAGCCAAGCATGGAATCTGAAATATGTGCGTTCGTGATTTCTGTTTTTTGTTGAATGTTTGTATTGCGAATCACCGAGTGATCAATGACAGAATTGGCGCCTATAGATACATGCGGTCCAATGACAGATGCCGTAATTTTCACATTTTTTCCGATGAAACATGGTTCAATAATTACTGAATCTACAATGGAAGCACTCGCATCGCGCATTGCGATTCCAGCCTCGCGGTCAAATTCCAAGACCCGCTGATTCGTGTGAACCGTTACTTCCTTGTTTCCACAATCCAACCACTCGGACACTGTTCCCGGTTTAAAAATAACACCCGATTCCGTCAAACGTCGCAAAGCATCTGGCAATTGATATTCCCCACTTTTAATCACCGCGTGATCAATCAAGTATTGAAGTTCTTTATGCAAACGCTCGCCATCACGGAAATAGTAAATTCCAATCATCGCTAAATCGGAAACAAATTCCTGTGGTTTTTCTACGAAATCGATGATTTCACCTCGTTCATTCATTTTGATGACACCGAATGCACTTGGGTCCTCGATTTGTTTCACCCAAAGAATGCCTTCATCATCTGAACTAATTTTAAAATCTGCTTTGAACAACGTATCCGCAAACGCCACCACTACGGGTCCGTGCAATTTTTCAGCCGCACACAAAACCGCATGTGCTGTTCCTAAAGGTTGGTGTTGGTAATGAATGGATCCTTTTGCTCCCAATTTTTCCGCAACAGACAACAATTCCTGCTCTACTTCCGCGCCAAATTCACCAACTACAAATGCGATTTCATCAATTTTCTCTGCACACACGCGAGCAATATCCTCCACCAATCGATGTACAATTGGCTTTCCACCAACAGGAACCAATGGTTTTGGTACAGTTAAAGTATGTGGTCTTAAGCGGCTGCCTCTTCCAGCCATTGGAACGATTACATTCATGCTTTTTCTTATTTAATTCCCGTACTTCCAAATCCACCCGCACCGCGCGCTGAATCGTTTAATACTTCTACTTCTGTTAAGGTGACTTTTTGTACCGGACAAAAAACCATTTGAGCAATGCGCTCACCATCTTCAATCATCACAGATTCATCGGAGAGGTTGATTAATATCACGCCCACTTCTCCACGGTAATCCGCATCTACAGTTCCCGGTGTGTTGAGTACCGTTAAGCCTTTTTTAAGTGCGAGTCCGCTTCTCGGACGAATTTGACATTCGATCGAGGGATCCATTTCCAAAAACAAGCCGGTTTTGATTAACATGCGCTGCATCGGTTGTAGGGAAATCGCTTCGTCCAAATTGGCACGAATGTCCATTCCTGATGAGCCTGTTGTTTCGTATTTCGGTAAGTCGTGTTTTGACTTATTGGTGATTTTTACCTGCATTTTCTCTAATATCAGTCAAAATTAGTAAAATACCCCTGCCATGAAACGCGAATAATCGGGAGAAATCAACAGGGCGCTATTAACAACCTTCGCGGGATTTTTCTTTGTCCCAAGTGGATTTGAGCGGAATTTTCACCTCAATTCACTACTTTTGTTTTCGCAAATAAATTGTTATGTTAGAAATTCAACGCATTCGTGCCGAAAAGGACGCTTTAGTCAAGGGCTTAATGAAACGAAATATTCAAGCCGAAGCTACGCTAGACGAAATCCTTACAAAGGATCAAGCTTGGCGTGCTGCTAAAACGGAATTGGATTCCATCGCTGCTGAAATGAATCAATTGGCTCGTTCCATTGGTGAATTTTTCAAAACGGGAAAACAAGCCGAAGCAGCAACGTTGAAAGAACGCACTGCTGGACTAAAAGTCCAAGAAGCGAGTTTAAAAACAACCGTTGACGGTCTCGAAAGTGAAATTACGAAGTTGTTGTACACCCTTCCAAATGTTCCGAATGAACTGGTTCCAAGTGGACGAGATGCCAATGACAATGAAACAATTTACGAGCAAGGCACTACACCATCCTTTGGATTTAACGCGCTTCCTCACTGGGACTTAGCGAAAAAATATGACCTCATTGATTTCGAATTAGGTGTGAAAGTAACAGGAGCAGGATTTCCATTTTACCGTGGAAAAGGTGCCAAATTACAACGTGCATTGATTGCGTTCTTTTTAGAAGAAGCAAGCAAAGCAGGATACGAAGAAATTCAAGCACCGTTGATGGTGAATGAAGCCAGCGGAATTGGTACCGGACAACTTCCAGACAAGGAAGGACAAATGTACTACATGAAAGAGGACGACTTTTACATGATTCCAACAGCAGAAGTTCCTTTAACAAATATTTACCGCGACGTACTTTTACCTGGGCCAGATTTCTCCATTAAAATGTGTGGATATACTCCATGCTTTAGAAGAGAAGCAGGATCTTATGGAAAAGATGTGCGTGGATTAAATCGCTTACATCAATTTGATAAAGTAGAAATCGTTCGCGTAGAGCATCCTTCAAATACAGCTCAAGCATTAGAGGACATGATGGAGCACGTGAAAGGACTGCTAGACAAGCTCGGACTTCAGTTCCGAATCTTGCGTTTGTGCGGTGGGGACATGGGATTTGCATCCGCCATGACTTACGACTTCGAAGTGTATTCAGCAGCACAAGAAAAATGGTTGGAAGTTAGTTCCGTTTCTCGATTCGATACCTTCCAAGCCAATCGCTTGAAATTGCGCTTCAAAGATGCCGATAAAAAATCCCATTTGTGCCATACCTTAAATGGATCCGCATTAGCATTACCGAGAATCGTTGCAGCCCTATTGGAAAATCACCAAGACGAACATGGCATTGTGATTCCAGAAGCACTTCGTCCATACACCGGATTTGATCGCATCGATTAAGAGGACTTCGAATTCTCAAATAGAAACATTCGCGTTCGAATGGCTTTATTGGTTTAAATTCCTGAATTGACATCATGGAAGCACAATCTATTTGGATTTCGAACGTTAATCAAACCAACACCTTATCTTCGTAAGGAATGATGCCCAGAGTTAGTTGGCTTTTTTGCATTTTTTTATGCTTTTCCTTGGATGCTTTTTCCCAAGTTGGAAGCGAGCGAATCGTGCAACAAACTTTCAATGAGAGCAGCGTTAAAATCGATAGTTTAAGTATTTATCCAAGTTCCTTCGTGGTGCTAAAAGGCAAAGATACCGTTGATCATTCTTTCTATGAAGTGGATTATGTCCATTCGCAATTTAAACTGCTTCAAGCGATACCTGATTCGATCACACTCCACTTTCAAGTATGGCCTTACGACTTTGCAAAGGTGTATCAACGTCGGGACAGCAGCCTCATTTTTAAGGGGAAACAACTCAGCGAACACGAGCAATTCAAATTGGAAGCCACCACAATCGAACCCAATCTTTTTGGTGGAAACGAACTGACAAAAAACGGAAGTATCTCCCGTGGTGTCAGTTTCGGGAATAACCAAAGTTTAGGCATCAATGCGGCCTTAAACCTCGAAATCAATGGAATGATCAGCGATAATTTAAAGTTAAGCGCTTCCATTTCTGATGCAAATATTCCCATTCAGCCAAATGGAAATACCAATAAATTACAGGAATTCGATCAAGTCTACATTCAAATTTCGAATGAACAATTCAAATTGATTACGGGGGACTTTTGGTTGTCTAAACCGACAGGGTATTTTATGAATTACAAAAAACGCGGACAAGGTATCAGTAGCGAGTTTCAAGGAAAAAACACCAATGGATATACTTGGAAAACACAAAATAGTGTGGCCCTTTCCAAGGGAAAATTCAACCGCCAAATCATTCAAGGAATCGAAGCGAATCAAGGTCCTTACCGACTACGAGGAGCGGAAAACGAACCATTCATTACCATCCTTTCAGGGACAGAGCGTATATACATTGACGGACGCTTACTGGCACGTGGACAAGAGTTCGATTACACCATTGACTACAATACTTCTGAGCTCGTTTTTACCTCGCGTAACTTAATTACCAAGGACACGCGGATTGTTGCAGAATTTCAATATTCGGATCAAAACTACGCCCGCTCCTTGATGCAAAGTGCCACGAGTTATCAAACCAAAAAAGGACTATTCTGGTTCAATGCATACAGTGAACAAGATGCGAAAAATCAGTCCTTGCAACAAGATTTAAGCAGCACACAAAAATATACGCTCTCTCAAATTGGCGACAATTTATCGCTGGCAGTTGTAAATAGCATTGATTCCGTTGGATACCTGGAAAATCAATTGCTCTATCAACTCGTTGATTCGCTTGGTTTTGACTCCATTTTAGTGTTTAGTGTGAATCCTAGCCTAGCCGTTTACCGTGCCTCCTTTCAATTCGTTGGAGAAAACAAAGGCGACTATGTGCTGGATTCGTATAATGCACTGGGAAAAGTATACAAATGGGTTGCACCCATTGGTGGGATTCCCCAAGGCTCATTTTCCCCGAATCGCTCTGTCATTACACCGAAAAAGAAACAATTGGTCACTAGTGGATTCCAGTACCAACTTAGCAAAAACCAACGATTTGAAACGGAAGTAGGACTCAGTACTTTTGACAAGAATACGTTTTCAAAATTGGACGGAACAGACGACCAAGGATTTTCGAACCACAGTAAATTGATCCAAAAAATTTCATTTAAGAAGGACCAATGGCAGCCTTTACAAATGGAAACTTTCATCGAATTTGAATACCTCAGTGCTTCTTTTAGTCCGATAGAGCAATACCGAAAAGTTGAATTTGACCGCGATTGGAATACGCGAAATAAAAATTATTCCGGTGCTCAGCGTTCGATGATTACAGGTGTATCACTTGCCGAAAAAACAAAAGGGGTAGCCAAGTTGGAGGCGCAATATTACGGCATCGGTACTGACTTTAGTGGATCGCGCATGTTCACCGAAGGAAACTGGAAACAAAAAGGCTGGAAAGCACTTTGGGATGCCAGCGCACTTTCGTCACAAACAGCAGCAAACAATGGCGCCAATTCATACATTCGTCATCGCCTGGACCTCAGTAAACAAGTGGGGAAAATTCGCGTTGGATACAAAGATGACCACGAACGGAATGTCTTCTCGATTGATTCCGTGATCACTCCGCTGAGTTACCAATTTTTTGATTACCAATTCTATTTGGCAAATACGGATTCAAGTTCCTTTCAATACAAACTCTATTACCGCGAACGCTACGATCAACGCAGTGATTCTTTAAAGCTTTCAGACGCTGCAAAAGCACGGACTTCAGGTGCGGAAATGAGTTGGAATCAATTGAAAAATCAACGCATTACCCTGCTAAGTGCGTATCGTTCTTTGGTGATTTCTAATCCAGCGTTAATTACTCAAACACCCGAAAATTCACTGGTTGGACGTGTGGATTACGAAGGGCGATTTTGGAGAAATGCCTTGACTTTGAATACCTTTTATGAGATTGGTTCAGGGCTAGAGCAAAAGCGACAATTTCAATACATCAAGGTAAACGACGGACAAGGACTCTACACGTGGATTGATTATAATGGAGATGGAATCAAAGATTTAAACGAATTTGAAATTGCTCAGTTCGTGGACCAAGCAAGTTATATTCGGGTTTTTATTCCCAGTAACGAATACGCGAGTACTTATTCAACGGAATACAATCAAAGTGTGTTCTGGCGTCCAGAGCGAATTTGGGCAGGAAAATCAATGCCCTTGGTCTTTCTTTCCAAGTTTTCTAATCAAGCACGTTGGCGCATTCAGCGAAAAGTATCGACCTTTGATGCACATACCTTTAACCCATTCTACGCAGACATTTCCAGTTTCAGCTTGCTTAGTTCAACCATCAGCTTAAACAACACTTTGTTCTTTAATCGCATGGGGAAAGTACTCAATGCAGAATATCAAGTGCAAGAAAACGAAACCAAGAATTTATTGGCAAATGGACAAGATGCACGCAGTTCGAAAAGTCAAGAGTTGTTGGTTCGTTGGAATATCCTTTCCTCTTTTTCCTGGGAATCAAGTGCGAAAATTGGGTCAAAGTCGAGTTTGGTAGATTATACAATTGGAAGAAATTACAACTATGCGTATCAACAAATTTTAGAAAGTTTCATTTATCAGGCCTCGACCAATGTGCGTTACACGTTAACGGGACGCCTTTCCAACAAAATGAATGCGCAAACGTATGGAGGTGAATCCTGTTTGGTCAAAGAACTCGGTTTAACGTGGAAACAAAATCAAACCGAAAAAGGAAGTTTGCAAGGAGAGTTTAAGTGGATTCAGATTACATATTCCGGGAATGCGCAATCAGCCATCGGATATGAATTATTGGAGTCTTTGCGTCCAGGAACCAATTTCACTTGGACCTTTTCCTACCAGCGATCACTTTCGAAAAACTTACAAATGACCATTCAATATAGCGGTCGTAACACCGGAAATTCGCGAACCATTCACAATGGATCAATGGAAATCAGGGCGTTCTTCTAATTAGTTTTTAGCGATTAATTGTCGTGCTTTTTCACGCGCACGCGTATCTGCTTCCACGTATTGCTCGTAGCTCGGATTCAATACATTCATGGATTCTTTAACAACCGCCTGATTCAATTCAGCAATTTCCAAGAAACTGATTTTCTCATTCAGAAAAGCATCCACTGCCACTTCATTTGCTGCGTTGAGTGAACATGCTGCTGTCCCATGCATATCCATCACTTGAAATGCCAAGTCCAAATTTTTAAATACGCTTCTATCCGGAGCTTCGAAGGTCAGTTGTGGATAATCCATAAAATTGAAACGCGGGAAATTTGTTGGGAGTCTTTGCGGGAAAGTCAAGGCAAACTGAATGGGAAGTTTCATATCTGGCAGTCCCATTTGCGCCTTCATACTACCGTCTTCAAATTGCACCAAGCTGTGCACAATTGATTGCGGATGAACAATCACATCAATTTGATCCGTCTGTAATCCAAACAACCATTTCGCTTCGATGACTTCGAGTCCTTTGTTCATCAAACTCGCCGAATCGATGGTGATTTTCGCTCCCATGGACCAGTTTGGATGTTTCAGGGCTTGTGCCAAGCTGACTGACTTTAACTGCTCATGCGTGAATCCACGAAAGGGTCCACCGGATGCAGTTAAATATATTTTTTCAATGGGATTATGGAATTCTCCAACGAGACACTGAAAAATAGCTGAATGTTCCGAGTCCACCGGATAAATGTTCACCCCTTTTTCCTTCGCCAACTTCGTGATGAGTTCACCTGCTACAACAAGGGTTTCCTTATTTGCAAGAGCGATGGTTTTTCCTGCCTCTATGGCATGTATTGTTGGTTTGAGTCCCGCGTAGCCAACTAAGGCCGTAAGTACGGTGTGTACTTCAGAAGATTCGACCACTTGACACAAGGCTTGTTCGCCGGCATACACATGTATGTCCTCATCCCAGAGTGCTTGTTTCACTTTTTGATAAAGTGATTCATCACTGATAACCACAGAATTCGGGTGATATTTCAGGGCTTGTTCGATCAATAGGTCCGCATTTTTACCCGCCGTTAATACTTGTAGGTCAAAGTAATCCGGATAGGTTTCCAGTACTTCTAACGCTTGGGTTCCGATGGATCCAGTAGATCCTAGTATGGCGATGCCTTTTTTCGAATTCATGAAACAAAAATAACACTTTCAAGGGGAAGAAGTTCGGGAAAACGATAGAGAAAAACAATAAATGGAAAGATTAGTAGGATTACTAAGATAGAGAGGATTTGTACTAAGAATAGCATGGAAATGGCTCCGAGTAGAATTGTTTACAATAACTTTAGTGCATGAAACACACTATCGCACTCTTTTTTTGTCTTATTATTTTGAATGCCTTTGGGCAAAAGGATGTTGATCCTAACATCTTAACTATTGAGACGCCTCTACTCAGTGAAGGATATGAATCACAAGTATTTTCATTCAAAAACAATTCGTTTGCACTATTTCATTTTGAAGGAGAAGGATTAAACAAACTTTATTTACGCATCTTCCATTATTCTATTGATTTCAAATTGTTGAATGACGTAAAATTCCCCGTTACTGGTTTTAAAATATCTGAGATAAAAGGTCCCTTCTGGGATCAGAACAACAGAATCTATTTTTTTGGGCAAAGTGAAAACGGCGGAAAAAAGTACTACTATGACGCAGTGGAGCAGAAATTCGAAGAAGAAAACCTTGAATGGGACACCAATGGTTCCTTACAATTGACCTATTTTTCACCCTATGATAAAGGCTGGATTGCCTGCTCTCAAATATTTAATCCAATGGTTTACGTAGGGCTAAAACGCACAAAAAAAGTAGAAGGAATCAACATTTTTGATGTAGAGAATAACAAAGTAAGCATCATTCCGATCAGCGTTGATGGATCAGATCCAAAAAACACCTATTGTGGTGCCTTAGCATATATGAAGAAATCAAATGTGATTGTTGCACAAGTTTCCGTAAAAGGAGAAGGTAGAAACAATTTTTCCCAACACATCCTTATTTACGACACCAATGGTGAATTGCTCGCAGATCATACATATGAATTAAAAGAAGGTGTAGGTCAAATTTCGACAGAAATAATTGAAAAAGGCAACATGGAATTTTACATGATAGGGATGAGTATGACTACAAAAAAAGATGAATTTTCCATGTATAAAGTTCACTTCACTGATAAAATAATTGGAGAGCTTAAGTTGGATGACGCAACAGCTATTTTTGACCGATCTTGTACTGGTGAAATCACCAATAAAGGAAATGCCTACATGAATACCGATGATCCAGCCCAGTCAAAATATTCCATACATGATCCGCTTTATGTCAATGATGGATTTTATTTAATCATCGAAAAAGTTATACCAAATTTAGTTTTAGTTGTAGATCCGAATACACGAACATCAAGTTATAAAACAAAAGGCTACAATTATGATTTTGTTTATGTGTTGAAATACGATTTGGACGCAAATTTGCAGTGGAAAAATTGTCTTGAAATGTCTTTTGATTACACACCAAAATATTTTGTTGATTTAGTGAGCGTTGCAACTGACCCATTGCCAAATCTTAAGTTAGGTTATATTGGTGTTTCTTTTGTAACAACCAAAGCCTTTGATGCCTCTGGAGAAGTGGTAAAATCAGCAAGTTCAGTTGATTTATTTAATGCAAAATACCTTGGTTTTTACAGCGATAATTTTCAGGAACAATCGAGGCTGATTTACCACAACGGAAATACGTTTCTCGGTTGCCATTACTTGAGAAAAAGTGTCGAAATAAAGAAATACGAATTTGACTAAGTTAGAACCATCGTCACCAAATTGATCGATGTCTTGTTCTCTAAATCTGGAAAGATATAAAGCTTTTTTAACTTCATTAGAAGAACGTTCCTGTGAGCATTGGAGACATTAAATGCCTTGATTTCACAAAGGGTTTGTTTGCAAAGTTCATGTTCAATTGAATTCAGTAACGAGGAGGTAGAGTCAATTCTTATTTTGGAGTACTGATTTTATTTCTGCCCATCACAATTTTAAAATCATCGCAATAACAAGTGCCATTACCAGCATACCAAGAATAAAAATTCAATTTATTTCCAACGATTTCCTTATCAATTGAAATACTCAATTTAATTTTTTTCCATCCCTTTTTTTCTTCCGTGATGGTTTTACTAGCAAGATATAAATCCGCTGGATTCTTGGCAGAACATACTAAAAAATAATCATCATCTTCCGCACGTCTCCAAATGGTTGCTTCAAAATAGTCGCCTACCTTTACATCATCAATGGTACATCCAGTTCCGTAGTTGTTTTCTTTGGTCAGTTTCTCGGAAAACTTACCTGAGAAGGATTTCTCAGAAGTTCGCAGGTAGAAATTTTTGAATAATCGAGCGTAATTATCAGACATGTAATACTTTTTGTCTTTTGAAATTCTTTCCATATTACAAAATGCTTCATTAAAATGATAAACCTTAACTAATTTTGCTATATCAATATTTAGTTGACAAATCATATCATATTTCTGATGAAATAAATACTTGATTTTAATAATCGAATCGTTTGGTGAATTATATGCGTTTATTTTTTCTAGGACCTCTTTTCCAAAAGCTTCTTCTTTCTTTTTAGTGGCATCAAGAGATATATAGAGGTTTAAAACAGGGTAGCTTTTCAAAATATCAAACAAGCTTATTTCATTGCGCCAATTAAAATATTTATCCTCCTCTGGAAGATAAAAATAGGTATCAGGACACTTTTTATTCATTTGACCAATGAAATCATTGGCATTTTTGCCTACCCATTTAGAAGCAAACCACAATGCATATTCTTGAGTTGCTGATCCAAAATAATTAGGAATAGTTAACAGTGGCTTTCCTTTTATGTTTTTCTCTATATACTCATGTGCGCCATTTCTAGAGGTTGAGTAAGTTACCAGATGGTTATGAATGGTATAGATCTTCTTGAATGAAAACAAGGGATAAATGACGATGAAACAAAGCATGTATATTCGCTGCATTTTTCTTTGTTTTGTGCACACCATCATGAGTAAATAAATCCCTAAGATTGCCAAAAGTATGGAGGGTGTTAAGTATCGAATTGCAAAGTGTTTTGACACCAAAATAATCTGTAAAAGCAAGGTGCATGTTAAGCCAACAATTATCTTATTATACCTGTTTTTCCTTCTTTTAATCGTCATAACAACCACACAAAGAACCAATAAAAAGCTAATGACGATAAACGGTATTTCAGTGCTTACTATTTTTTCTAAATGATGGATAAAGGAAGAAGTAGAAATAATCTTTTCTTCACCGGTTCCATAATTTCCAGTATGAAAAATCAAGCCTTCTACCCATTGTAAAAATCGCTCATATTGACATGTGGCCGTGAAGGCACATAAAGGGATTAGCAGTATGGTGGACAAGAAATAAACCAGCCTCTGTTTCCCGTTAACCAAAATAAAAATGGGCAAAATGCAAAGCGGTAAAAAGGTGATTTTTGTGGCACAACCAATTGCTGTAAATACGGAAAAATAAAGAGCCCATTTCCTTTCGCCAGTGTGATTATCTTGATGAAGAAAGTAAAATAATACGGCTAAGTATAACAACATGATGATCACCACAAAATGATCCGGAGTGGCCATTGTGGAAGTCAACATCATGTCGATTGAAAGAAAAGGAGCTAATTGAAACAATAGTGCTGGTAAAATGCTGTGGCTCACTTTAAGTACAACAAAACCAAGTATGAATAATGACAATGTTGTTAATCCCAATAAAACAAATCTAAATGCACGAATGTACTTTTCTGGATTCGAAATAAAATCTTCTTTCAACGACCGACTCGTTGAAACTAAACATGTTCCTTTTGCTGTCAGGGCTCCCAAAACATATAACGGTGTGGCAGGACTTTCAATACTTTGAATATATACGTTGCCCTCCGCTAGGTTGATGGAGCTCATTAAATGAATGTACTCTGGATCAACCGTCCGAATAAATGCTCTTTGGAGTTTATTCGTATTCTGTATACAGAAGAACGCATAAATAATCGGTAAAATGAATAGTACCAAATGCTTTTTTAAAAGAGGAGTCCCCATGCTTGCCATATTTAGAATATATCTAAGTGAACTTACGTTCATGAACGACACCTTTTCTTAAATGATTGACTTCGAAGGTAAATCATTCCATTTACAAAAACATCCGGAAGAAAAATCATCCGTCATCACGTTTAGCACTAAAAAAGCGAACATTTCCGCATTCACTACTCCACTGTAGTAAACTATTCTAGTTCGGATAGCTCGCTTGATGGGCAAATATACAAAAACAATCGTTTTTACATAACCCTCAACGTGGTGTACTGTTCCGCCACTCTCTGGCATCCACCTTATTCTGAGTACC
>Ga0228701_1000801_pt1 | contig 23740 bp, 27 predicted proteins | sample McNCre117_Aug_MG_2_FD_178017 | JGI IMG/M metagenome (GOLD analysis project Ga0228701, IMG submission 178017) | Freshwater microbial communities from McNutts Creek, Athens, Georgia, United States - 11-17_Aug_MG | ecosystem: Environmental > Aquatic > Freshwater > Creek | place: USA: Georgia...
AGCATGAAACGGGGCGTCCCTCGATGCTGGCGGCGGCCCGCGAAATGGCCCGCCCGCTGATCGGCTCGACGCTCGCCACGATCATCGTCTTTGTCCCGCTGGCGTTCATCAGCGGGGTAACCGGCGGGTTCTTCAAGGCGCTGGCGGTGACCATGGTGGCCGCGCTCAGCGTGTCGCTGCTCTATGCCCGCTATGTCCTGCCGCTGGTCGCTGACCGCTGGCTGACGCTGAAGGATGCCGAAGCTGCCGACAAGGCCGATGGCTTCATGGAAGGTCTGGTCAAGCGTTACGAAAAGGGTGCCATCCGCGCATTCGGGCGGCCCAAGCATTTCGTCGGCGTGGTCACGCTGATCCTGCTGGCCGTTGGCGGCGTGGCCTGGAGTCAGGTCCAGTCGGGCTTCATGCCCAAGATGGACGAAGGCGGCTTCATTCTGGACTACAAGGCCAAGTCGGGCGCCGCGCTGAGCGACACCGACCGGCTGCTGCGTCAGGTCGAGAAGATCATCCGCGAAACCCCGGAGGTAACCAGCTATTCGCGCCGCACCGGCGTGCAGCTGGGTGGCGGGCTGACCGAAGCCGACGAAGGCGACTACTTCATCCGCCTCAACGCTGACAGCGGCCGCCGCAACATCGAGGAGGTGATGTCCGAGATCGCTGGCAAGGTCCAGACACAGGTGCCCGGGCTCGAAGTCGAGACCGCGCAGCTGATGGAAGACCTGATCGGCGACCTTACCGCCGTGCCGCAGCCGATCGAGGTCAAGCTGTTCGGCGACGATCCGGCCCAGCTGGAGGATTCCGCTGGCAAGGTGGCCGAGGCGATCGGCAAGATCCCCGGCGTGGTCGAAGTGGTCGATGGTCTGCGCGTTGCAGGCGATGCCATCATCATCAACGTGGACCGGTCCGCCGCGGCGGTTGCCGGGGTCGATCCGGCCAGCGTTTCGACGCAGGTGTCCGCGCAGGTTGATGGTGCGGTGGCCACCCGGGTGCTGCAGGGCGAACAGACGATCGACGTCCGCGTTCGCTTGCCCCAGGACTTGCGCAGCCGCGCCAGTTCGCTTGAGGCATTGCAGATCCGTGCTGCCGATGGCCGTGCGGTAACCCTGGGGTCGATTGCCCGGATTTCGATCGCGGCTGGCCAGCGCCAGATCACGCGTGAGGATCTGGCGCCGTTCATCCCGGTGACCGCGCGTCTCGAAGGGCTCGATCTGGGCAGCGGGATGCAGCAGGTTCAGGCGGCCGTGGCCGATCTGCATCTGCCGTCCGGGGTCCGGGTCGACTACGGCGGGCTCTATTCGCAGCAGAAGAAGTCGTTCAGCGATCTGACCACGGTGTTCGTCGCGGCGCTGCTGCTGTCGGCCCTGCTGCTCACCCTGCTGTTCGAAACCTGGAGCTATACCGCTGCCGTGATTTCGACGGTCCTGCTCTCCACCACCTCGGTGCTGCTGGGGCTGTGGGTGACAGGCACCGAACTCGACATTTCGGCGCTGATGGGCCTGACGATGGTGGTCGGCATGCTCACCGAGCTGGCGATCTTCTATCTGGCGGAACTCACTCCGGGGGCGCCGATCACGGTAGAGGCGCTGCTCGAAGCAGGCCGGGCACGGTTGCGGCCGATCCTGATGTCGGCACTGATCGCGATCCTGACCCTGCTGCCGCTGGCACTGGGGATCGGGCGGGGCTCGGGGCTGCAAAAGCCGCTCGCCACCGCGATCATCTCGGGTCTGACGATCGGCGCGCCGCTGATCCTCCTGGTCCTGCCTGGGCTGCTGCTGATCTTCTCGAAGGTCGGTCAGCCGCAGCCGGGCGGGGAGCCTGCCGCCGCTGAACCGGCGATCGAGGGCTGACGCAAAAAATCACCGGCGCGCGGGTTTTAGGGGAACCGCGCGCCGGTGAAGTGCTGCCAGTCGTGCGAGGACCGGCAGGGGAGAAGATCGAGGTTAGGCGCTCTCTGCTTGCGCCTGCAGCGGATCGATCAGGCGGTGCAGATCCAGCACCACATATTTCATCTCGGCATCATCGACGCTGCGGCGGGCCTGGTTTTGCCAGGCTTCGCGCGCGTCGCGGTAGTTGTCATAGACACCGACCAGATCGATCGCGGAGAGATCCGAAAATTCGAGCGCCTGAGGGTCTTTGACCTGACCGCCGATGACCAGATGAAGCTTCTGCATTGAACGGGCCTTGTGCTGCGGCGGGCTGTTGGCGGCCCTGAATTAGATCTTGCGCTGTGCGCGCGGCTGCGCGGACGATTGGCGTTCCAGGTCTTGCCGGGCCGCGCCCGAATTGGCAGGGCTCGCAGCCCGTTCGCGCGGGCGCCGGGCATAGAGCAGCGCGGCGGCAAGATAGTTTGGTAGCATCGCGGTTTCGCCCACTTGCAGTGTGCTTACCGGTTAGCGATTGCGGCTGACGCGAAGCTGTCATTGCCGCGAAAACGCGATGAAAGCTCGGTGTCAGTTTCATGTGGGAAGGTCGCGGGCGCGTTGCTTGCGCCGTGATGACGAGAACAGGAAAGTATGGGCAAGAGGGGCATTGTTGAGCGGTTCAAGGCCGACGCGCTGGCGTATCATCGCGAAGGACGCCCCGGTAAGATCGAGATCGTCGCCTCCAAGCCGATGGCGACCCAGCGCGACCTGAGCCTGGCTTATTCGCCGGGCGTTGCCGTGCCGGTCCAGGCGATCGCCGACGATCCCGCCACCGCTTATGACTATACCGCGCGCGGCAATCTGGTGGCGGTGATTTCCAACGGCACCGCGATCTTGGGGCTCGGCAACCTTGGTGCGCTGGCGTCCAAGCCGGTGATGGAAGGCAAGGCCGTGCTGTTCAAGCGCTTTGCCGATGTCGATTCGATCGACATCGAACTCGCCAGCGAAGATCCCGATGCGATCATCGAGGCCGTCGCGATGATGGAGCCCAGCTTCGGCGGGATCAATCTCGAAGACATCAAGGCCCCCGAATGCTTCGTGATCGAGCAGGCCCTGCGCGAGCGCATGAAGATCCCGGTGATGCACGATGACCAGCACGGCACCGCGATCATCGCGGCCGCCGGCCTCGTCAACGCCTGCCACCTCACCGGCCGCTCGTTCAAGGACGTCAAGGTCGTGGTCAATGGCGCGGGGGCTGCGGCGCTGGCCTGCACCGCGCTGATCAAGTCGATGGGCGTGCCGCATCAGAACGTCACCATCTGCGATCTTGGCGGGGTGCTTTACCGCGGCCGCGAAACCGGCATGGACCAGTGGAAGAGCGCCCACGCGATCGACACCGCCGCGCGCACGCTCGAAGAGGCGCTCGACGGCGCGGACATCTTCCTCGGCCTCTCGGCTGCCGGCGCGCTCAAGGCCGAATGGGTCAAGAAGATGGCGCCCGCGCCGATCATCTTCGCGATGGCCAATCCCGACCCCGAAATCACCCCGCCCGAGGCCAAGGCCGCGCGGCCCGATGCGATCGTGGCGACCGGGCGTTCGGACTATCCGAACCAGGTCAACAACGTGCTCGGCTTCCCGTTCATCTTCCGCGGCGCGCTCGATGTGCACGCTACCGCGATCAACGAGGAAATGAAGATCGCCGCGGCCAATGCGATCGCCGCCTTGGCGCGCGAAACCGTGCCCGAGGAAGTCGCCGCGGCCTATGGAAAGAACCAGCAGTTCGGCCACGATTACATCATCCCCGCGCCGTTCGATCCGCGGCTGATGGAAGTGGTGTCCTCGGCCGTCGCCAAGGCGGCGATGGACACCGGCGTGGCGCAGAAGCCGATCGAGGACTTCGATGCCTATCGCCACAGCCTCAAGGCGCGGCTCAACCCGACCACCTCGGTCCTGACCCAGGTCTACGAGCAGGCCAAGGCCAATCCCAAGCGGGTGATCTTCGCCGAGGCGGAAAACGAAGTGGTGCTGCGCGCCGCGATCCAGTTCCGCGATTTCGGCTATGGCGAGCCGGTGCTGGTCGGCCGCACCCAGGCGGTGACCGACAAGCTGGTTGAACTGGGCGTTGAAAACCCCGCCAGCTTCGAGATCCACAACGCCGCGGTCTCGCCGCATGTCACGCCGATGGTCGACATGCTCTACGAGCGGCTGCAGCGGCGCGGCTTTCTGGAGCGCGACGTGCGGCGCATGGTCAACCAGGACCGCAATGTCTTCGCCTCCGCTCTCCTCAAGCTCGGGGTCGGCGATGCGCTGATCACCGGCATGACCCGCACCTTTGCGCAGTCGATGAAGGAAGTGCGCCAGGTGCTCGATCCCAAGCCGGGCTTCCTGCCCTTCGGGATCCACCTGATGGTCGGCAAGAACTACACCGTGTTCCTCGCCGACACGACCGTCAACGAGCGCCCGAGCGCCGAGGATCTGGCGGTGATCGCCAAGGAAACCGCCGCCGTGGCGCGCCGGTTGGGCCATGAACCGCGGGTGGCGTTCCTGTCGTTCTCGACCTTCGGCAACCCGCAGGGCCGGTGGCTCGACCCGATCCGCGGCGCGGTTGCGATCCTCGATGCCGAGGACAACGTCGGCTTCGAATACGAGGGCGATCTGGCCCCCGATGCGGCGCTCAACCCGAACATCATGAAGAACTATCCGTTCTGCCGCCTGTCGGCCCCGGCCAACGTGCTGGTCATGCCCGGGCTGCAATCGGCCAACATCTCGGCCAAGCTGCTGCGCGAACTGGGCGGCGGGGCCACCATCGGCCCGATGCTGATCGGGATGGAAAAGCCGGTGCAGATCGCACCGATGACCGCCATCGCTCCCGATGTCCTCACCCTCGCCGTGCTCGCGGCCGCCGGGGTGGCGGGCTAAACGCCCGCCGCGCGGCTGCGGCCCGGCGCATCACCCCCAGGCGCGATAGACGCCGTAGGCACTGGTCAGGGTCAGCACGACCCCGACCAGGATCAGCATCGCCTTGGGGTTGAAGTGCTTGGCCGCCCAGGCCCCCAGCGGCGCGGCCAAGAGGCCGCCGATCAGCAGCCCCAGCGTGGCCCCGGCAACGTCGGCCACGCCGAGGTGCCAGATGAACGCGGTCGACACGGTCAGCGTCAGGAAGAATTCCACAGTGTTGACGGTGCCGACCACCTTGCGCGGGTCGGCGCCCTGAATCAGCAGGTTGGAAGTCACCACCGGCCCCCAGCCGCCCCCGCCGGCGGCATCGAGGAACCCGCCGAACAGGCCGAGCGGGGCGATCAGCCGCGCTTCCTTGATCTGCGGCGGGTAGAGGATCCCGCGAGTGAGGATGTAGAGCCCGATCGCGGAGAGGTAGAGCAGCACGAACGGCTTGACCACGCTGGCATCGAGCGAGGTCAGGACATAGGCGCCCAGCACCCCGCCGACCATCCCGGGCAGCAGCAGCCGCACGAACAGCTTCTTGTCGACATTGCCGTGGAGCAGGTGGCTGATCCCCGACGTTGCCGTGGTGAAGCATTCGACCAGGTGGACCCGCTGCGAGGCCAGCGCCGGGGGCATCCCCAGCACGCCGACCAGCAGGGTGTTCGAGATGACCCCGAAGGCCATGCCGAGCGCCCCATCAACCAGCTGTGCGGCAAAGCCGACGCCGATGTAGGGCATCAGGGCGGCAAAATCGAAATGCGCAAAATCCACGGTGGTCCGACTCCATCTGGAATGTCGACCAATGAAGTAGACTTATCGCGGTTTGGCGAGAAAGTTTTGCATCGCGCCGCCGAAGCGAAACTTATTTGCGGCGAGCCCCTGCCCTAGCGGCGGCGGTAGCGGAAGTACCAGACCTCGTGGCCATAGACGTTGCGCGCCTTGGCTTCGTAACGGGTCTGGGGCCAGCCGCTGGGGCGCTGCTGGAAATCGCCCGGCTTGTCGCACAGCCATTCGAACTGGTCGGTATGGCGGCGCATCACCATCAGCGCATGGCGCAGGTAGATCGCGTGATCGGTGCCGAAGCGGAATTCGCCGCCGGGCCTCAGCTTGGCCGCGAACAGATCGACCGGGCCATCGTTCATCATCCGCCGCTTGGCATGGCGGGCCTTGGGCCAGGGGTCGGGGTGCAGCAAATACAGAAACGACAGCGAGCCATCGGGAATCCGCCGCAGCACTTCGAGCGCATCGCCGTGATGGATCCGCACGTTGCCGAGCGGCGCGTGGCTGCCGCCATCGCCATCAACATGGGTCAGCGCCTGGGCCACCCCGTTGAGAAACGGCTCGGCGCCGATGAAGCCGTGATCGGGCAGCATGTCAGCGCGCGCCGCCATATGCTCGCCGCCGCCAAAGCCGATCTCGAAATGCAGCGGGCAGGCGTGGCCGAACAGGCGCTCGGCGGTCACATCGCCCTCGTCCGGCACCGCGATGCGGGGCAGGAGATTGTCGACCAGAGCCTGCTGGCCGGCGCGCAGGGGCTTGCCCTTGGCGCGGCCATAGAGACGATTGATCGTGGTCGGGTCACCGGATTTGTGGGCGGTCATGGCGAGCGCCCTTACCGCGCCCGGCGGGCTTAGGCCAGTGCGACTTGCGCCAGGCATGCCTGACCCCGCCCACAGCAAAACGGCCCGCCTCCCGGAAAGGAAGCGAGCCGCCAGCGTGACGAATTGTGAGGAGATCAGGCCGCTTCGGCCTCTTCGCCCGGATCGCGCAGCACATAGCCGCGGCCCCAGACGGTCTCGATATAGTTTTCCCCGCCGCAGGCATGGGCAAGTTTCTTACGCAGCTTGCAGATGAACACGTCGATGATCTTGAGTTCGGGTTCGTCCATCCCGCCGTAAAGGTGGTTGAGGAACATTTCCTTGGTCAGCGTGGTGCCCTTGCGCAGGCTGAGCAGTTCCAGCATCGCATATTCCTTGCCGGTCAGGTGAACCCGCGCGCCGTCGACTTCGACAGTCTTGGCATCGAGGTTGACCGCCAGCTTGCCGGTGCGGATGACCGACTGCGAATGGCCCTTGGAGCGGCGCACCACGGCGTGGATGCGGGCGACAAGTTCTTCGCGATGGAACGGCTTGGTAACGTAATCGTCGGCGCCGAAGCCAAAGCTGCGGACCTTGGAATCCATTTCCGAAATGCCCGACAGGATCAGCACCGGCGTCTGCACCTTGGCGACGCGGAGCTTCTTGAGCACGTCATAGCCGTGCATGTCAGGAAGGTTCAGGTCGAGCAGGATGATATCGTAATCATACAGCTTGCCCAGATCGAGGCCCTCTTCGCCCAGATCGGTCGAATAGACGTTGAAGCCTTCGGTCGTCAGCATCAATTCGATGGCCCTCGCCGTGGTCGGCTCGTCCTCGATCAACAACACGCGCATGGGTAGTCCCCCTTTGACCCGTTCCCTGGCCCCAAACCCCGAGTACCGGGTCGTTGCCTGCCATTAACCATATGACCAATGAAGTGAAAAGGTTAATTTCTCGTAAATGGAGCGAATTGTGCGTGGTCTTTGATCAGGGGGTCTAAATTCGCCAAAAAGCTTGTGTTTCAAGGGAAAATAGCCGGGTTTTTGGCATAACGCGTTTGGAAAAATTGCCCCGGCATTCAGATTTCATTGGCTTGACCGGTAAATGACCGGCAATCCGCTTGACTACCTGCCGGTATGCGTATTTTTCATTGTATATCTGATGTTTAAGTTCTGATTGACCACCCAATCGCTGAATTTCTTCACGTCAGACCCGTAATTACCCTTAACCTCGGGTTTGGTTTAACGCGGGCGCAGGGCCAGTGGCATCAACGGGTGGATGTTCCACCGGTTCGGCGCAAAGCCGGTGCCCTTACCCGAGACCAACGACCAGCGGATCGGCACGCCGAGCGGCAGGTAGCCATTGGCAATGGTGAGCTGCGCCTCGGCCTGGGCGTAAAGTTCGGCGCGCTTGGCCGGATCGGGTTCAGCGTGGGCTTCGCCAAGCAAGCGGTCAGCGGCCACGCTGCAGATCACCCGCCCGCCGGCACAGGCAAACTGGTTGAGGAACCAGTCAGCCCGGGGATAGCGCGCCACGGTATCGATCAGCCGCAGGTCGGCATCGGCATCCAGCCCGACCCGGCGCGCGGCAATCCCGATCGCCTTGAAATCGGCTGACAGCCGGGCAAATAGCGCGTCCCCGCCCGGCCCCGCTGGTAGGGCGAGGGTCAGGCTGACCGGTCCGTGGCCATTCTTCCAGCGCGCGACCCGCGCCGCCGCCTGGATGCGGCGTTCTTCGATGCTGCGGCCGGGCCAGCGTTCGACCACGGTGCCGTTATCCCCTTCGAGCCCGGGATTGACGATCCGGGTGGTCGCGGTCCAGCCGCCGATGGCCAGCGTGGTGCCGAGCGCATCGCGGTCAAGCGCCATCGAGAGCGCCTCGCGATTTTCAGGGAGCGACAAGAACCCGTCCCGCGCCGCCACGGCCAGCCCGAACAGGCCGGCCACCGGATCGAGCCGGATCGCCCCGCGCGACACGCCGCTGGCATCGAGCCGGGGGAAATCCTCGAACCGTCCGCCCAACACGATATCGACCTTGCCCGCATTGAACTGCGCAATCGCCAGCTTGGCGGGCATGGCCGCCAGCCGCAGCCGGCGGGCGCGGTCAGCCCAGTCTTCTTCGGGCGGCAGCCCGCGATCTTCGGGCGCGATCGGCTTGAGCAGCGCGGCATCGCCGTCGCGCGTCAGCTTCATCGGCCCCGCGCCGCGCCCGCGGCGCAGCAGGCCCAGTTCGCTCTGCGCCAGCAATTGCAGCATGTCGGGCGCCTGCTGGCTGAGCCGGATCTCGATCACCCGCCCGGCCATCGCCCGCACTTCGGCGATTACGCCCAGATCGAGGCCCAGCGGCGTGCCGCGCACAGCGGCGATCGCCCGCAGCAGCGCCTCGCGCGCGCTATCGCCGGTAATCGGGCTGCCATCGGCCCAAGTGCCATCGCGCAGCCGGAAAATGAAACTCAGCCCATCGTCAGTCACGATCCAGCGATCGGCCAGCGCGGGGATCACCCGGCCCTGTTCGTCAAACCCGACCAGCCCTTCGCTGGTTGCGGAGCGGACGAGCTGCGCGGCGACCGGCAGGCGCGGCCCTGTCACGAACGGCGCGCCGGGATCACCGATCACCGCGACCGCAACCGGGCGGTCAGCCTCACCGCCGCAGGCGCTGAGCGCGGCAAGCGCGGCAGTGGCAAGTCCAAGATGAAGGGCGCGACGCAGCATGGGCTGGCGTCCTAACGGATTTTCCGGCCAGCGCACAGGTGCCTTGAACGGCCTAGCAAAGGAAGTGGCGCGCGGGGCGGAGCGCCCCGGTCAGATCTTGCGGAACTGGTTGCCCGCGCCGTCGCTGCCGGGCGCATTGTAATAGGCCGGGCGGTTGACCAGCAGATCGGGTTGCTGGCTGGGCGCCGCCGGTGCGCGGGCCAGCCGCGCGTCGATTTCGCTTTTGAAGGCAACGCCGAAGCGGTTTTCCTGAATCCAGGCCACGGTGCCTTCGATCCAGCCGATATTGCGCAGCTGGACCCAGACGGTCTGCCCGCCGGCCACCTTGATGTTGCCTTCGGCCATCAGCCCGCCGGGCGAGAGATTGCGGATCCGGACCCGGTGATCGCCTTCGACCCCATCGGCGCGCAGTTCGGCCATGACGAACAGGCTGTCCCGCGCGATCTGCCGGTGCTCGTTGTTGCCCATTGCCCAGTTACACCACTTTTGCGGCCACATGCGGCCTGATCCGTTTCGTATCGGGCAGGATAGACCCTGCCGGATCGCCGAAAGCTAAACCGAAGTGGGTAACAAGCGGTTAACGCGCTGCGCCAACCGCCTGGCGATCAATCGTCGCGCGAAATCTTTTCGCGGCGTTCGTGGGCGCCCTGCGCTTCGACCGTCATCGTCGCGATCGGACGGGCGGAAAGACGGCCCAGCCCGATCGGCTCACCAGTGACTTCGCAATAGCCGTATTCGCCTTCTTCAATCCGGCGCAGCGCCGAATCGATCTTGGCGATCAGCTTGCGCTGGCGATCCCGGGTGCGCAGTTCGATGCCCCAGTCGGTTTCGCTTGAGGCGCGGTCGTTGAGATCGGGTTCGCGCAGCGGGCCATCCTGCAGCTGCTGCAAGGTGTCCTGCGCGGCCGAGAGGATCAGCTTCTTCCATTCCTGAAGCAGGCGCCGATAATAATCGAGCTGTGCCTCGCACATGTAGGGTTCCGTATCGCCCGGGGCATAATCGCCCCCGATCGCACGCTTGGCCTTGGCCAGGACGTCAATCTCATCACCGAGAACCGTCGCCATATCTTCTCCACACCTGACCCGTTCGGCAGCAAGGGCCCTACGGCCTCGGGTCTTCCCGATAGCCCCCCATCGCCGGTTCGAAGGGGCATATACGAGCCGCCTGATAGCCGCACAAGCGCGAATACCGCGCCGTCTCGTATAGGGTAATTTACTTAATGCCTTCGACGGCGTGCACGGCGCATTTCCGCCACTTCGCCGCCGATGTCCGGGGCAGGCGCCAAATTAGTTGCGCCGACATTAACCTTTTGTTGACCATGTTCGGGAAGATTTGCCTCATCGGCGGGGCCAAGCACGGCCCGGTAACAGGGGTTTTCAACTATGAGCACTGTCTGGACCGAAAGCGCCAGCGGACCTTTCGCAGGACCGGTCAGCCTGGCCGACGAAACGGCCGCTGACCTGCTGGTCGCCAGCTGCCTTGCAGCTGCCGCCGGCGGCGACATCAATGCCTATTTCGACCTTGGCGTGGTCTATTCGACCGGCAGCCATGCGGTGGCCTGCGATCTGATCGAGGCGCACAAGTGGTTCAACCTGGCGGCCGTTGCCGGGCACGAAGAAGCCCAGCTGTGCCGTGCCGACATTTCCGAGGAAATGACCGCCCGCGAAATCGCCGAAGCCCAGCGCCGCGCCCGCGAATGGCTGGCTGCCGGAACCCGCCGCGCGGCCTGACCTAGGCGCGGCGGAACGGCGTTCGCTCGCCCAGCACCAGCTGGTCCTGCGCCACGCCCGCGCCTTCGCGTTCGAGAAAATCGGCCACTGCCGCGCGGAAGCCGGGATGGACGATATGGTGCGCTGACCAGGTCCGCACCGGCTCATAGCCCCGCGCCAGCTTGTGCCCGCCCTGCGCGCCGGCTTCTACCCGGGGTAAGCCAAGGCGGATGGCGACATCAATCGCCTGATAATAGCACAGCTCGAAATGCAGGAAGGGCTTGTCGACCACCGCCCCCCAATAGCGCCCGTAGAGCGCATCGGGCCCGATGAAGTTGAGCGCCCCCGCGATCGCGCGCTCCCCATCAAACGCCATGACCAGCACGATCCGGTCGGCCATCCGCTCACCCAGCAGGTCAAACGCCGCGCGGGTCAGATAGGGCTGGCCCCATTTGCGCGCGCCGGTGTCCTGATAGAACGTCCAGAACGCGTCCCAATGCTCGGGGCGGATCTCATCGCCGCTGAGCGCGCGGATCGTCACCCCGTCCTGCGCGGCGGCGCGTTCCTTGCGAATGTCCTTGCGCCGGCGCGATGACAGCGCGGCCAGAAAGCCCTCGAAGCTGTCATAGCCGCGGTTTTCCCAGTGGAACTGAATGTCGCTGCGCAGCAGCCAGCCGGCAGCCTCGAACAGCGGCACCTGCTCGGGCGCAATGAACGTGGCGTGGGCCGAAGACAGGCCGTTCTGTTCGCACAGCTGCTCGGCGGCGCGCAGCAGCACCGGGGCGAGCGCCGGATCGGCCAGCAACAGCCGCGGCCCGGTTGCCGGGGTGAACGGCACCGCGATCTGCAGCTTGGGGTAATAGTCCCCGCCGGCGCGGTGCCAGGCATCGGCCCAGGCATGATCGAACACATATTCGCCCTGGCTATGCGCCTTGAGATAAGCCGGGAGCGCGCCGATCAATCGCCCGTCCGCATCGGCCACGGTAATCGGCGCGGGCGACCAGCCGGTCCCCGGCCCGGCACTGCCGGATTCTTCAAGCGCGCTCAGGAACGCATGGCTCAGGAACGGGTTGCCGGCGGTCAGCGCATCCCATTCGCTGGCCGGCAGTTCGCCGACCGAACCGGCGATCCGCGCCTCGATCACAGCGCCCCCGCGCCTTCCGCGATCGGGGCATCGGCATGGGCAGCGGCGCGTTCCCGATGTTCGGCGCTGCGCACGGTCCAGGTCAGCACCGGCAGCCCGCGGCGGCGCTGCGCGGCGGCAAAGCGGCTCGGCAGGTCGCGGATGTCATAGGCAAGGAAATGCGGCCGGGCGTGCCACAGCCAGAGATGCCGGCGCAGGATGCCGGGCAGGGCCTTGTCGTTTTCCTCGGTCACCACCAGCCCGCGCAGGGTCAGCGGCGAATGGACCGCGAACCAGCGCACCACCCGCGGATCGAAGCTCATGATCGCATGGGGACCAAGATAGCCTTCGAGCACCCGGCGCACCGCGAGGCAGGTCGCCCCGATCCGCGCCCCGATGCGGTGATCGGACTTGATCTCAATCAGCAGCGGCACCTTGCCGCCGACCTGGTCGAGCAGCTGGCGCAAGGTCGGGATCGTATCGGCCCCGCCGGTCAGCACGATCCGCCCCAATTCTGCGGCGGTGCGCTCGGCAACGGGACCGTGCTCGCCGGTCAGCCGGTCAAGCGTGTCGTCGTGAAAGACCACCGCCTGCCCATCGCGCGAGCGCTGGATATCGCATTCGATCCCCAGCCCGCGCACGATCGCGCCGGCAAAGGCGCTGGGCGAATTTTCGGGCACGCCCGCGCCGTGCAGCCCGCGGTGGGCATAGGTCACGCCGCCGAGCCAGCCGACCCGGGCCGGATCAGGCGCCGGCGCGCGCCAGCGATCAAGCAGGCCGAACAGCGACAATCGCATCGACTTCCACCGCCACGCCCAGCGGCAGGCTGGGCACGCCCACTGCGCTGCGGGCGTGCTTGCCGGCATCGCCGAACACGGCGACCATCAGTTCCGAGGCGCCATTGGCCACCTTGGGCTGGTCGGTGAAGGCGGCGGTCGAATTGACGAAAGCGCCGAGTTTCACGATCCGCTCCACCCGGTCGAGCGAGCCGAGCGCGGCTTTCAGCTGCGCGAGGATCATCAGGCCGCAGGCATGGGCCCCGGCAACGCCCTGTTCAAGGCTGAGGTCTTCGCCCAGCCGCCCCTTGAGGAGCTGGCCGTCGACGATCGAGACCTGCCCCGAAACGTGGGCAAGCCCGCCGGCGACGACGACCGGGACATAGGCGGCAACCGGGGCTGCCGGCTGCGGCAGGACGAGGCCGAGTTCGGCCAGCTTTGCTTCAATGCTCATGCCGCCATCCTACAGCCGCGAGAGCAGCCACGGCAAGGCATGATCCCAGGTATCGATCCGGGCATGGGCATGGCCGGCCTCGAACCCGCAGGTGATGTGCGGGGCCAGCGTGGGTTCGCCGCACAGGTGCAAGCGATCGATATGCGGGACCAGTTCGGCGGCCGAGCCGTGGTGCTGGGCCAGATCATCGATGAACACCGCCTTCGAAGGCTTGTATTCATCCAGGATCGCCTGCAGCGCCGGGCCTTTCGGCCCCTGGTTGGTGAACACCCGCACGTCGATCCCGTGTTCGATCAGCTGGCGGCGGCGAGCCTCGTTGTGCTTGTCGTGCAGATTGGTCAGCACGACCACGTCGGCATGATCCTTGAGCGTATTGATCGCGCCGACCGCGCCGATGATCGGGCTCTGGCGGTGCATCTCGCCATCGAAGAACAGGTTGAGCAGGCGCCAGATCTCGGCCGGTTCGACCGCTTCGCCGCTGGTCTTGTCGCGGATCGCCTTGCTGAAATCGTTGCCGATCAGCTTGAACGACACGTCCTGCGTTTCGTTGAGCCATTCGCCGAACGGCACGATCATGTGCAGCAGCACTTCATCGCAATCGCTGATGATCAGGGGCCTTGCCATTGTCACAATCTCTCCCGCGCGGCCATCAGGTCTTGCGGCTGCACTCCCAGCGCCTCGGCCGCGGCGACGAGGTCGGGTTCATGGGCAGCCAGAAAATCGAGTGCCGCGCCCAGCGTGGCGGGATTGCCAAGCCCGGCGCGCAGCGCATCGGGGGACAGCCCGGTCAGCGCCAGCAGGCGCTCGGCCCGCGGCGCATCGCCCAGCAGCCAGCCCAGCGCACCCAGCGCCAGCGTTGCGGCATCGGGAAAATCGCCACGGCTCGGGGATTTCGGTTCGCGGATAATTGTCAGTCTCTCGTCCAGCGCGTAGGGCGCTCACATGGCAAAGCGTATCCTTGTTGTCGAGGACAACGACCTCAACCGCAAGCTGTTCTGCGACGTGCTCAAGAGCCAGGGCTATGCGGTGGAGCCGTGTGCCGACGGGCTTGAGGCGCTGGGCAAGGCGCGCGAATTCGTGCCCAACCTGATCATCATGGACATCCAGCTGCCCAATGTCTCGGGCCTCGACCTGATCGAACAGGCCAAGGCTGATGCCACGCTGCGCGCGATCCCGGTGCTGGCCGTCACCGCCTATGCCGGCAAGGGCGACGAGGAACGCATCCGCGACGCCGGGGCCGAAGGCTATCTGGCCAAACCCGTGTCGATCGGGCCGTTCATGGCTGCGGTCAAAGCCCTTGTTGAGAAAGCCGCCGCTTGACATTCGCGGCCGCGCGCCGCTTTTCCGCCCCATTCTTCGGCCAAAGGGCCGCATTCACTGCTGGAGCACCGACTATCATGGACCGCGCCGAAACCGCCGCGAAGATCGCCGCCCTGATCGAACCCTTCAACAAGAAGGGCGTTGCGATCACCGATGCCTCGACCTTTGCGGGCGATCTGGAATTCGACAGCCTGACGGTGATGGATTTCGTCGCCGAGATCGAGGACGCCTTCGACATCATCATCTCGATGAACCAGCAGGCCGAGATCGAGAACTACGGCCAGTTGATCGACGCCGTGGTCAAGCTGCAGGGCTGAGGCCCGGTTGCGGCAAGCAGAGGACTTACCAATCGTCATGACCGACCTTTTCTCCAAGTTCGACCCGCTGATCGAACAGCGCCGCGCGCTGCTGTCGACCGGGGTGACCGATCCGTTCAACCTGGTGATGGAAAAGGTGGTCTCGCCTACCGTCGCGATGTGCAACGGGCGCGAGACGATCCTGCTCGGCACCTACAATTACATGGGCATGACCTTTGACCCGGATGTGATCGCGGCGGGCAAGCAGGCGCTTGACGATTTCGGCGCGGGCACCACCGGCAGCCGCGTGCTCAACGGCACCTATGCCGGGCACCGCGCGGTCGAAGATGCGCTCAAGGACTTCTACGGGATGGACCACGCGATGGTCTTTTCCACCGGCTATCAGGCCAACCTCGGGATCATCAGCACGATCGCGGGCAAGGGTGACTACATCATCCTCGACATCGACAGCCACGCCTCGATCTGGGACGGCTGCAAGATGGGCGATGCCGAAGTCGTGCCCTTCAAGCACAACGACATCGAAGCGATGGAAAAGCGCCTCAAGCGCATTCCCGAAGGCGCGGGCAAGCTGGTCGTGCTTGAAGGCGTCTATTCGATGCTGGGCGACATTGCCCCGCTCAAGGAGATGATCGCGGTTGCCAAGAAGCACGGCGCGATGGTGCTGGTGGATGAAGCGCACTCGATGGGCTTCATCGGCCCCAACGGGCGCGGCGTGGCCGAAGATCAGGGCTGCCTGGATGATGTCGATTTCGTGATCGGCACGTTCTCGAAGTCGGTCGGCACGGTCGGGGGCTTCTGCGTCTCGAACCACCCCAAGTTCGAGATCATGCGCCTCGTCTGCCGTCCCTATGTGTTCACCGCCAGCCTGCCGCCGAGCGTGGTGGCAACCGCCTGCACCTCGATCCGCAAGCTGATGCACGCGGGCGACAAGCGCGCCCACCTGTGGGAAAATTCGCGCACGCTGCACAAGGGTCTGCGCGATGCGGGCTTCACCCTTGGCACGGACGAACCGCAGAGCGCGATCATCGCGGTGATCATGCCCGATCTGGAACGCGGCGCGCTGATGTGGGAAGCGCTGCTGGAAGAAGGGCTCTACGTGAACCTCGCGCGCCCGCCGGCAACCCCCGCGGGGATGACCCTGCTGCGCTGCTCGCTGTGCGCCGAACATTCGGCAGAGCAGGTCCAGACGATCATCGGCATGTTCGAACGCGCCGGCAAGCGCGCCGGCATCATCGGCTAAATCAGCCGAGCGGATCACCCGGACCGTCGGGGGTTCCCTGCGCCGCCTGGGCGCGGCGGAACCCCGGACGGCGGCTCAGCCGCGCGAAATAATCGGCCATGCCGGGCGTGACCTGATCGGCCAGCCCAATCGACAGCGCCAGCATCACTGCATAGCCCACCGAAATATCGGCCATGGTAAAGCGCCCGGCGCAGGCGAACTCCTCGCCCATCAGCGCCTCGGCATTGCGCAGCCGTGATCCGAACCACTGGGCATAGTCCTCGGCCGCTTGCGGCAGCCGCCGTGCTTCGGGTTCAAGCCGGGTATAGCGCAAGTGGATCGTCTGCGGGAACGTCAGCGTGGCTTCGCCCATGTGCAGGAAATTGAGATAGGGGCCATAGTCGGGCTCATCCGCCGCCACGGCCAGCGGGCTCGGCCCGAAACGGGTGGCAAGGAAATGCGGGATCGCCGCGCTTTCGGTCATCAGCCGGCCATCGACCAGCATTGCCGGGACCGTGCCTAGCGGGTTGATCTCGCGGTAGCCCTCAACCGTGGCGCGCGGCGGAAACGGCACCAGTTCGAGGCTGTAGGGCAGCTCCAGTTCCTCCAGCGCCCACAGCGCCCGAAACGAGCGCGCATCGCGGCAGTGCCAGAGCCGGACCGCCGCGCTCATCCCGGCAGGCTCGCGGCGGCTTCGCACTTCGCGCTGCTCTGGCTCGCGCCGCCGCCCAGCATGGTCACGGCAAGGAAGCCGGCCACAACCACTACGGCAAACCCGGCGGTTGCCAGCCCGAGATAGCGATCGATGAATGCCTTGATCGGCGCGCCGAACAGGCGGAACAGCACGCCCACGATCAGGAAGCTGATCGAACGGCTGATGATGCTCGCGCCGATGAAGGTCAGCAGCGGCATGCCAATGAACCCGGCGGTGATCGTCAGCAGCTTGAAGGGGATCGGGGTGGCGCCCTTGATCATGATGATCTCGGCCCCGTATTCGCGCAGGTAGCACGCCGCCTTGGGGAAGCTTTGCGTCAGGTGCAGCGCAGCGAGCAGCTGGGTGCCGATGCTGTCATAGAGGAAATGCCCGATGGCATAGCCGAGCAGCCCGCCCGCGACCGAGGCCAGCGTGGCGATCAGTGCAAAGCGCACGGCCTTGCGCGGCTCGGCCAGGCACATGATCCCGAGCAACGGGTGCGGCGGGATCGGAAAGAAGCTCGCCTCGACAAAGGCAAAGGCCGCCAGCCACCATTCGGCGCGCGAATCCGCGGCCTTGGCCAGGGTCCAGTCGTAAAGGCGGCGCAGCATCAAGGCTCCCTTCAAGCACGTTGCGCCGCTTGCCTAGCCGCCCGCTCCGCTGGCGACAAGCCTGACCCATATGTAACCTATTTGGTTATTTAAACTTGACATCGTCACGCTGTTTCGGTACATATACAGAACATCGCGATGGACCGATTCGAACGGCCCTTGCGCCACCCCCTTTTCAGCAATCGGAACGAACACGCATGGCGGACTCTCCCAAGTCCGGACGGCGCGGCCTGCCCGCGCCGTCCGAGCTGCCGCGCTTCAGGCAATGGTCGAAGCCGTTCCTGGCCGAACTTGCAGCCACGTCCAATGTCTCGGCCGCCGCGCGCAAGGCCGGGATCGCCACTGCCACCGCCTATGAGGCGCGGCGGCTCAATCCCGAATTCAACCGCGCGTGGAGCCGCGCGCTGTGCGAAGGCTATGACCATCTCGAAATGGAGCTGCTCCACCGCCTGCGCAGCGGCGAGGTCAAGCCGGCCGCCGGGGCCCGCCGGGGCGCCCGCGCCTTTGACAACGCCACCGCGTTTCGCCTGCTCGCCGCGCACCGCGAAAGCGCCGCCCGCCAGCGCGCGATCCGCGACAACGAAGACGCCGAAGCGATCATCCTCGCGATCAATGCCAAGCTCGAAAAGATGCGCCAGCGCCGGTTGACCGCCTTGCCGCTGCCATCCCCTGCCGATGCCGCCAGCGATGAGTGACACCGCCCTGCTGCGCGCGCTGCTCGATACGCCCGAAACCGAACGGCTGCGCGCGCTGCGTGACCTCAGCGAGGAACAGGCCCGCGAATTTGCGCACCACTGGCAGCTCTGGGCGCGGCGCGATCAGCTGCCCCCGCCGGGCGACTGGCGGGTGTGGCTGATCATGGCCGGGCGCGGGTTTGGCAAGACCCGCGCCGGGGCCGAATGGGTCCGCGCGGTGGCCGCCGCCGATCCCGCCGCGCGGATCGCGCTGGTCGGCGCTTCGCTGGGCGAGGCCCGCGCGGTGATGGTCGAGGGCGAAAGCGGCCTGCTCGAAGTCTGTCCGCCGCGCAGCCGCCCGCTGTTCGAACCCTCGCTGCGGCGGCTGACCTGGCCCAATGGCGCGCAGGCTACGCTCTATTCTGCGCAGGAGCCTGAAAGCCTGCGCGGGCCGCAACATAGTCACGCCTGGTGTGACGAACTCGCCAAGTGGGACAATGCCGCGGGCCGCGCGCTGCGCGCCTGGGACAATCTGCTGCTGGGGCTGCGGCTGGGCGATGCGCCGCGCGCCGCGGTCACCACCACCCCGCGCGCCGTGCCGCTGCTGCGCCGCCTGATCGATCACGAGGGCACCGTGGTGACGCGCGGGCGGACCGAGGACAACGCCGATCACCTGCCCGAACGCTTCGTGCAGGGCATCCGCCGCCAATATGGCCGCTCGGCGCTGGGGCGGCAGGAACTCGACGGGGAACTGATCGCCGATGCCGAAGGCGCACTGTGGACCCGCGCCCTGCTCGAAGCCCGGCGCGAAGCCGCTGCCACCAGCCCGGTAACCCGCGTGGTGATCGGGGTCGATCCGCCGGTTTCGGCCGGCGGCGATGCCTGCGGGATTGTGGTCTGCGCCGCGTGCGAGGACGGGATTGCCCGGGTGCTGGCCGATGCCAGCCTCGAAAAGCCGAGCCCCGAACGCTGGGCCCGCGCCGTTGCCCGCACCGCCGAGGCCTGGGCCGCCGACCGCGTGGTGGCCGAGGCCAACCAGGGCGGCAGCATGGTCGCCAGCGTGCTGCGCGCCGCCGATGTCGCGCTGCCGATCCGGCTGGTCCACGCCCGCCAGGGCAAAAGTGCCCGAGCCGAACCGGTCGCCGCGCTCTACGAAGCCGGGCGGGTGCGCCACGTCGGCCAGCTGCCGAGCCTGGAAGACCAGCTTTGCGGCCTGATCGCCGGCGGCGCCTACCACGGCCCCGGCCGCAGTCCCGACCGCGCCGATGCGCTGGTCTGGGCCTTGAGCGAATTGATGCTCGCACCGCGCCTGCGCCCCCGCGTGCGCCACGATCTTGTTTGACCTCCTTTTGCGAAAGGCTGCCCATGTCCTTCCTTCAGAGCCTTGCCGCCGCGTTCAAGGGGCAGAGCCGCGTGCCGCTGGCGCGCAACTTCGTCTCGCCGTGGATCTTCGCCGATGGCGGCGGGGGCCGGGCGCCGTTTGACTATGGCCAGGCGGCCAAGCGCGCCTATCTCGACAATCCGGTGGCGCAGCGCGCGGTGCGGCTGGTGGCCGAAGGGATCGCCGGCGCGCCGCTGGTGCCGACCGACCCGGCGCTCGCCCGGCTGGTCGGGGCCACCAGCGCGGGCCAGTCACTGCTCGAAACGCTGGCCAGCCAGTTGCTGCTCCACGGCAATGCCTATGTCCAGATCGTCAGGGACGGCGCGGGCCGCCCGGCCGAACTGTTTGCGCTGAGGCCCGAGCGGGTCAGCGTGATCGCGGGGAGCGACGGCTGGCCCGGCGGCTATGCCTACCGGGTCGGGGAGACGGCGCTCAGCCTCCCGCTGCTCGACGAGGATGCCTCACCCGGGATCATCCACATCAAGTCGTTCCACCCGGCCGACGATCATTACGGCGCGGGGTGCCTGGCGGCAGCCGATCAGGCCGTGGCGACCCACAACGCCGCGGCCGACTGGAACCGGATGCTGCTGGAAAACGCGGCGCGGCCATCGGGCGCGCTGGTCTATGATCCGGGCGACGCGGGCGGGCTGAGCGCCGACCAGTTCGACCGGCTCAAGGCCGAACTCGCCCAGGCCTACAGCGGGCATGGCAATGCCGGGCGGCCGATGCTGCTCGAAGGCGGGCTCAAATGGCAGGCGCTCAGCCTTAGCCCCGCCGACATGGACTTTGCCGAACTCAAGGCGGCTGCCGCGCGCGACATTGCGCTGGCCTTTGGCGTGCCGCCGATGCTGCTCGGCCTGCCGGGGGACGCCACCTATGCCAATTACCGCGAGGCCAACCGCGCGCTGTGGCGGCTGACCCTGCTGCCGCTGGCGGGCAAGATCCTCGCCGCGCTGGGCGAGGGGCTGGAAACCTGGTTCGCCGGTGCCCCGCTCGCCATCGACCTCGACCGGGTGCCGGCGCTGGCCGAAGACCGCGAGCGGCTGTGGAGCCAGGTCGGCACCGCGGCGTTCCTCAGCGACGGTGAAAAGCGCGCGATGCTGGGCCTGCCCCCGCTTGACCCGGCCCATTGAAGGAACAAACAATGAACAGAGAAGAGATGGTGGCGCGCCTGATCGCGCAAGCCGCCGATGCCGGCGGCGATCTGGTGACCCTGCGCGCAATCGTCGAGGAAGCCAGCGAGCTGGGCGCGGAGCGGGTGATGACCCGCATGGGGCTTGATGATCCGCGCGCCCATTCCGACCTCAACGAACTGCGCCAGCTGCTTCAGGCCTGGCGCGATGCCAAGGCCAGCGCGTGGAAAGCCGCGATCGCCTGGGTGGTGCGCGGCGGGCTGGCCTTGCTGCTGCTGGGGATCGCCTGGCGCACCGGCACCACCGGGCTGCTCAAGTGACCGCGCCCGCCCCCGGCGCCCCGCTGCGCTTTGCCGGCTATGCAGCGCTGTTCGGTCTGCGCGATGCCGGGCGCGATCTGATCCGCCCCGGCGCCTTTGCCCGCACGCTGGCCGAACGCGATGGCCCGCTGCCGCTCTATTGGCAGCACCGCCCCGACCAGCGGATCGGCTGGATCGAACAGGCGCGCGAGGATGCCCGCGGTCTCAGGGTGATCGCCAGCATCGACAATCCGCAGGGCGGGGCCGCCGCGGCCCTGCTCCGCGGCGCGGTGACCGGGCTGTCGTTCGGCTACCGCGCGCGCGGCTTCACCCGCGATGTGGCGGGGCGCGATCTGACCGCGATCGAGCTGTTCGAGGTCAGCCTCGTCACCCACCCGATGCAGCATGGCGCGCGGGTCCACCTGCTCGCCTGACCTGCGTTTTCAGCCTCCCATTTCCGGCCGCCTGATGGGGCGGCCATTTCGCGAAAGGTGCAAGCCCCATGGATAATGCCCAGCCTACCCCCACCCCCGATACCGCCGCGCTCGACGCTTCGTTCGATATCGTCGCCCGTCAGGACGCCGCCGATGCCGCGCTCGGCGCGCTGCGCAGCGATGTCGATGAAGTGAAATCGCGGCTCGACCGCGTCAGCCGCGCCGCCGCCCGCCCGGCGATCGGCACTGCCGGCACGGTCAGCCCCGAACTCAAGGGCTTCGTCGATGGCTATCTGCGCCATGGCCGCGAAAGCGAATTGAAGTCGATCAGCGGCGCGGTAGCAACCGATGGCGGCTATGCCGTCCCGCGCGAGATCGATGCCCTGATCGCGGCCCAGCTCAAACTGATCAGCCCGATCCGCGCCATCGCCCAGGTCGTCCAGACCGGCACCGCCGGCTACCGCAAGCTGGTGACCAGTGGCGGATCGGCTTCGGGCTGGGTCAGCGAAGTCGCCGCGCGGCCCGAAACCACCACCCCCAAGTTCAACGAAATCGCCCCGCCGATGGGCGAACTCTATGCCAACCCGGCCGCGAGCCAGGCCATGCTCGACGATGCCCAGTTCGATCTTGAAGGCTGGCTGGCGAACGAGATCGCGATGGAATTCGCCCGCGCCGAAGGAGCCGCCTTCGTCAATGGCAGCGGCACCAACCAGCCCAAGGGCTTCCTTGGCGCGCCAACCAGCACGGCGGCCGACGCAGCCCGCGCCTTTGGCACGCTGCAGTTCATCGCCAGCGGCAATGCCACCGCCTTTGACACCGCGCCCGAACTAAAGCTGATCGACCTCGTCCATTCGCTCAAGGCCGGGCACCGCCAGGGCGCCTGCTTCGTGATGAATTCCAAGACGCTCGCCGTCGTGCGCAAGTTCAAGGCCGCCGATGGCTCGTTCCTGTGGACCCCGGGCCTGCTCGATGGCGCTCCGGCCCGCCTGCTCGGCTACCCGGTGGTCGAAGCCGAGGACATGCCCGATGTTGCCGCCGGGGTGTTCCCGATCGCGTTCGGCAATTTCCGCAACGGCTATCTCATCGCCGAGCGCAAGGCGACGACGATCCTGCGCGATCCTTTCACCAACAAGCCGTTCGTGAACTTCTACGCGACCAAGCGCATCGGCGGGCAGGTGCTCGATAGCGATGCGATCAAGCTGCTCAAGATCTCGACCTGACCTTGCGGCCTTGAGCCTTGCGGGACGCGGCCCTTCCCCTGCCGCGTCCCGCCGCGCCCGCGCCGCAGCCTCCCGGCGGTGCGGGCGCCCCCCTTTCCTGAAACAGCCAGATGGAGACCGCCATGAAGCGGACAATCGTCACGCCGGCCGGATCCCAACCGGCGGCCCTCTCCGAACTCAAGGACTGGCTCGGCATCACCACGCCGGGCGACGATGCGCAGCTCTCCGCGCTGCTGCGCACCGCGCTTGACCTGTGCGAGGATTTTACCGGCACCATGCCCGTGCAGCAGACCTGCGAGGAACTGCTGCCCGTGACCGGCACCTGGACAAAGATCGCCGCGCGCCCGGTTCAGGCGATCCTTGCCGTCGAAGGCGTGCCTGCCGAAGGCGCACGCTTTGCCCTGCCAGCAGGCAACTATGCGATCGAGCTTGATGCCGATGGCGGCGGGCGGGTGCTGGTGCACAATTCGGGCGCTGCCGGGCGGATCGCGGTGCGCTTCATCGCCGGGCTCGCCGCCGATTGGGCCGCCCTGCCCGATGGTCTGCGCCACGGCGTGCTGCGGCTGGCCGCACACCTCTACCGCGCCCGCGAAAGCGATGCCCCGCCCGCCCTGCCCCCGGCGGCAGTGGCCGCGATGTGGCGGCCCTGGCGGCAGCTGCGGCTGGCATGAGCACCTTTGAAGCCCTCGCCGCCCGGCTGATGGCCAGCGCCCGCCGCCTCGGCGAAGCGCGCGCCGCCGAGCGCCGCCTGCAAGCCGCCGATCCCGCCGCGCGCTGGCGTCAGGCCAGCCTGCTCTGGCCGCTGTTCACGAAAGGATAGCCCCCGTGGAAATTCCCCTGCGCGCCGCGCTGATCGCCTGGCTGGCCGCCGATCCGGCGCTGGCCGGCCAGCTCAACGCCATCGTCGAGGAAGCCCCCAGCCGCACCGCCCTGCCGTGGCTGGCGATCGCCGCCAGCGCCAGCGCCGACTGGAGCGCCAAGGACCGCCAGGGCCGCGAAGTGCGGATCGCGCTGGAACTGCACTGCCGCGGCGACAAAGCCGACAGCGCCGCCGCGCTGTGCGCCGCGATCGAAAGCCGCATTGCCGCGCTGCCCCCGGCCCAGCCGGGCTGGCGCGTGGTTTCGGCGACGTTCCTGCGCGCCCGCGCCGAACAGCGCGGGGCCAATACCCGCGCAGTCTTGATCGAATACCGCTTCCGCGTGCTTGCGGACTGAACCCTAGAAAGGAGCCCCCGATGACCGCCCAGAAAGGCAGCGCCTTCCTGGGCGGTCATCGGGGGCTCCTT
>Ga0228701_1000802_pt1 | contig 23734 bp, 28 predicted proteins | sample McNCre117_Aug_MG_2_FD_178017 | JGI IMG/M metagenome (GOLD analysis project Ga0228701, IMG submission 178017) | Freshwater microbial communities from McNutts Creek, Athens, Georgia, United States - 11-17_Aug_MG | ecosystem: Environmental > Aquatic > Freshwater > Creek | place: USA: Georgia...
AGCTTCCTCCAGTATGCCCTCTGTTACAGAAATTCCAGCGCGTGTCAATTTTTCAATTCCTTTTCCAGCAACGAGTTTATTTGAGTCACGGCATCCAATGACGACTGCTGCAACTTTTGAACGCACCAATAAGTCGGCACAAGGTGGTGTTTTCCCTTGATGCGCACAAGGTTCCAAGTTGACATAAACAGTAGCGCCTTCTAATTGACTTTCGTCTTGAATCGAACGAATGGCATTCACCTCCGCGTGTGCTTCACCATATTGTTCGTGGTATCCTTCTCCAATGATGACACCGTCTTTGACAATCACACAGCCAACCATTGGATTAGGGGCCACCCAACTCGATCCGAGGTAGGCGAGGTCCAAACAACGTTGCATGTAATCTTCGTGCTTCATACTGCGAAGATAAGCAATCCAATCCTTGTTTTGAGCTTAATGAAGCATGGAATTTTTGGAATTTCAAGGACCTAGAAAAGATGATTTGGTGGATAATGCTATGCAAAAGGACTAATTGCAAGAAGTATTTCTATTTTTGTTGAAATTAGTTTTGACAAACCATGAATTTTATTGAAAATCTTTTCGGAATGAAACCACACCAATTGAATGGTGTTTTGTTCGAGTTATTGACGAATGTGGTGATGGCGATCGTCATTGCTGTAGCTGGATTTTGGTTGACAGGTGTTTTGACCCGTTTCATCGTTCGCATGTTGCGTAAGAGTGATACCGACGCGGGATTAATTTCATTCCTGAGCAGTTTCTTGTCATTGGCGTTAAAAATCATGGTGGGAATCAGTGCTGTCACACAGTTAGGCATTCAAATGACTTCTTTCTTAACTTTGATTGGAGCGGCTGGAATCGCAGTGGGTATGGCTTTTTCTGGAACACTCTCCAATTTCGCGGGCGGAATCATGATTTTGGTTTTAAAACCATTCAAACTAGGAGACGAAATCAAGGCGCAAGGTGAACAGGGGAAAGTGAGTGAAATTCAAATTTTTAATACCTATTTGACGACCGCGGACAACAAAGTAGTGATTTTTCCAAATGGTCCTTTAGCCAATGGGAATATCACCAATTTTACGAGAGAGAAATTAAGAAGAGTGGAATGGACTTTTATCCTCACACATGATTCTTCATTTGATGAGGTCAAAAACACCATCGAGAAATTGTTGTCGGAAGACGTTCGCATTCAAACGAAAACTCCACCAGTGATTGGATTGGATCAGATAAACGAGCAAGGGATTCATGTGAAGGTGCGCGTATGGGTGAAGACAGCCGAATATGCGCAGGTGTATTTTGATGTCAATGCGGCAGCCATGAAAACATTCAGTCAACATAACATTCATTTCGCTAAAAGTTAAAGGTGAATTTAATTGATGCATACATAGCGAACAATCACTACGGAAAATTACTTGGAATGACCTTCGAAGTTACGGAACCGGGTGTTGTTCAATATCACCTCGCAATTACCGAAAAACACCTCGCAACTCCCTTACACGCACATGGTGGATGTATCGCAAGTTTGTTAGATGCAACACTTGGTGTTGGTGCATTGAGTCTTGTTTCTGTTGACCAAAAAGTCGTATCCACCGTTGAGCTTTCCATGCAATTTTTAGCTGGGGTTAAACAATTTGATCACTTAATTGCTTATTCTAAATGCCTGAAAAAAGGAAATAAACTTATATTTATGCAAGCAGAAGTATATAACCAAGAAAAGGAATTAGTGGCAAGCGCTCACGCCACCTTTATGTCGGTGAATGCTGCTGTTGCAGGATATGAATTGACTAACTAAACCTATCTAACATGCTTATTACCATTTTGCTTTTGATTTTTACGGTGATTGTTGTACCGTATATATGTATCACTTTTGGATTAAATCCGAATGATGCACAAGATGTGATTTTATATCAAATGACGTATTCCGTTGGGGCAGTCATCGCCTATTGCTTTATCGTTGGGGAGCTCTCTAGAAATAATTCACAAGTGGACAAAATATGGAGTGTCATTCCGATTTATTACGTTTGGCACATGACCATTATGGGTGGTATGGATCCGCGCATGGTCTTGATGTCCATTCTTGTCACCATTTGGGGTGCTCGTTTGACGTACAATTTTGCACGAAGAGGAGCGTATCAGTGGAAATTCTGGGCAGGTGAAGAAGATTACCGTTGGGAAGCGCTGCGCAGTCGACCTGGCTTTAACAATAAATTCGTTTGGATGATTTTCAATTTGTTTTTCATCAGTGGTTACCAAAGTGTCTTGATTTTCTTGTTTACCCTTCCTATTCTTACATCCCTTGGAGATGGAGTAAATCATCAGTTAAATTGGATTGACTATTTATTGGCCCTAATTTATGTTTCTTGTGTTGTCGTTGAATACATCGCGGATCAACAGCAATACGATTTTCAAACGGAGAAACATCGACGTATCAAAGCAGGAGAGGATCTTGGAGAATACAGCAAAGGGTTCGTTTCTACAGGGCTTTGGTCAGTTGTCCGTCATCCAAACTATGCCATGGAGCAAACGATTTGGGTCGTATTCTACTTGTTTAGTGTCAATGCGACAGGTCAATGGATCAATTGGTCCATTGGTGGATGTGCCTTGCTTATCATTCTTTTCAAAGGAAGTTCTGATTTCTCAGAAGAATTGTCCGCTGGAAAATACCCAGCCTACAAAGAATACCAAGCAACAACGCCTCGTTTTATTCCATTTACCAAAAGAGGATCAAACTAAGTATTTTAAAATCATAAACGCGAGTGCGAAAAAGGCCATGACGCTTAAGTACCATTGGGAAAGTGCTTTGTGGCCATTTTGTCGGTTGAACAAATAGGTAATGGTGCCCATAGATACACCAATCAACGCGGCGTACAATAATACCTTAGTCAATTAAACCGAACTGTTTAAAGTGATGCGCAAAGTGTTTGCTGTGTAATTGATTCCATTTTTCGAAATCTAATTCACCGTAATAAGGATGAAGTGCAGTGAACGAAGGATTTTCGTCGTAATGTTCCCAATAAGCGACAAAGGCATTGGCGAATTCATCGAGTGCTAATTCCATGTCTTCATTTCGCAATACGGCATCAGCCGGTGCGAAGGAAACTTGGATATTTTGAGCCATTGGTTTATCGGAGGCCAAGAATTGTTGCATTTTTTCAATGCGATCCTCAGGAACTTCCAGTTTAAACTCACCTTGTCCGCAGGACATATACAATGCGTCGCATAAATGTTCAACCATTCGTTGAGCGGACATTCCACCCCAAGCGGGAACAGTACTAGGTTCAAGTGTCTCCAATGTTGAAAGGAGGTACTCTAAATCGAATTCAAATGTTTGCATCTTATTTTTTTCCTACGAGGATGTGTAGGCTTTTAGGTACGACTTGTACGTTTAATTCTTTTCTCACAGCAACGGGTTCACCATCGTAATGAGCGATTCCTTTTGATAAGGAAATTTTCGCTTTTTCAAACGAAATCACCTCTGCATATTGTGATTTATCGGATCGTTTTGTGAAAAACTGGTAGATAATTCTCGGGATTCCCCAAACAGAGAAAGGTTTTAGGATAAACAATTCAATTTTTCCATCCGTTGCATCGGAATTAGGAGATACCACGAATCCATTTCCGAATTCAGAAGTATTGGCAATCGTACACAAAACAACCGGCATCTTTTTTACCTGTCCATTTGTGTCGATGGAAATATTCATTGGATTGTATTTAAAGAACTCTTTACATACGTGTTTCACATAGGTCAGAAATCCTCTTTTTTTGTCCTCGTCGAATTTTTTCGCAATCACAGCATCAAGTCCATAACCGCCAACACCAAGAAAGGGCTTGTCGTTCACCAATACCGTATCCATTTGAATGTCATTCAGTTCATTGATGCATTCAATGGCTTTGCGCACATCGCGCGGAATCAACATGTGTCGCGCTAATCCATTTCCAGAACCAATTGGCAAAACAGCTAAACGCGTTTGAGATCCAATAAGTGCTGTACCTACTTCATGAACGGAGCCGTCTCCACCTACCGCACAAACGACATCGATGTGTTGTTGAACAGCCTCCAATGCCAATTCAATCGCGTGACCTTTGTGTGTGGTGTAACGAATTTCGTAGTTGAATTGTGCATGATCCAAATGGGCATGAATCAATCCAGGAATATCGTCTTTGCGACGTACTCCAGAAATTGGATTGACAATAAACCAAATGGTCTTTTTCATGTTTTTGTTGTTTCGAAAAGTGTCGTTTGGACACTCATAAATTCAAATATCGGAATTTTTTCGGAACCAACCTAAAATTTCCGCAACGGAATCTTCAAAAATGGTGCCATTAAGTGTAAATTTGAAGAAATAATAATAAAAATGGCGAAGGATCCAATTGAACAAAATCGTGCACAGTTAATAGACTTATTGTTGCACAAATCTGCCTTGAAACAGGACATCGCAGACGATAGCGAAAAGGTATTTGAGAAGCTAAAGGCGATGGTCATCTCGGAAATTGAGGAATTGAAAAAATCCATTACCGATCCAAGGGTTCGTTTGAGTTATCAGGATAAAGGAAAATTTGAGATTCACGCCTATGTTGGAAGTGATGTATTGGTGTACAATTTACATCAAAACGTTTTTCGCTTGCCAGACCATAATCCACTTTGGGGTACCGCCTATTTCAAACAAAACCAAAATAATGGCTATTTCTCGACCATTCACATCTTTAATTTTCTAGCAGAATCGATCCTGCAGAATCGAATGGATGACGCTGGATATTTGATTGGGCGCCTGTTCTTAAACCATGAAAATCACTTTTTGATAGAGGGGAAGGGGACACTTGGATTCATGTTTAGAGATCCGCAAAACATGGTATTGAGTGATGATGCATTGCGCTTAATTGTTCAATTATCGTTTGCACATGCGCTTGAATTCGACTTGTACATTCCGCCATTTGAGTACTTAAGTGAGATATCGGTGGCGCAAATACAACTTATGGGAGAAAGCTTAAAATTACAGACGGCTAAACGTCTTGGATTTAAGATGAAACATGAGGATACAGAAAATTATTAAAAAAATCTTCTTGCGCCCTTGCGCTTCAAGAAATTCCTAGTATATTTGCAATCCCAAAAATTAGGATAATCTAGTTTACGGCCCATTCGTCTAGTGGTTAGGACGCCAGGTTTTCATCCTGGAAACAGGAGTTCGATTCTCCTATGGGCTGCCAAGTTTTTGGCCCATTCGTCTAGTGGTTAGGACGCCAGGTTTTCATCCTGGAAACAGGAGTTCGATTCTCCTATGGGCTGCGAAGGATTTAAAGAATTTTAGAACGTTTTTAATAAACAATTAAGTTATGGCAAACCATAAATCAGCTATCAAACGTATTCGTTCAAACGACGCAAAACGTGTATTGAACAAATACCAACACAAAACAACTCGTAACGCGCTTCGCAAATTACGTGAGACAAAAGTTCGCACAGAAGCAGAAGCAATGTTGCCAAAGGTTGTGGCGATGTTAGATAAATTAGCAAAAAGAAACATCATTCACAGCAACAAAGCTGCAAACTTGAAATCAGGGTTGCAAGTGCGTGTGAACAAAATGTAATTGCATAAATATCCAATTGTTAAGGGGCCTCGAGCCCCTTTTTTTGTTATGTTTGCTTTTATGAAAAACAGTGCTTTTTCTTTTTTCTTTTTGGTATTCTCCTCGGGGGTTTTTGGACAATCATTGTCGTTCAATCAATTCGATACCATCAAAAGCACGCATCGCACATTCGGTTCTTTGGATACTTTGTCCAACTCTGTAAAACCATTTCAATCCATTTTTTATTTATCTCCGGAATCGACACTTTTGTCCCCCTTGGCGCTCTATGCAAATCATGGGTCCATGTTGTCGTTTCTCACCATAAAAGATAATCAAACGCGGTTTTCAGCCTTGCCTCATTTAGGATTTATGTATGGATTTGGTGCGCAAGGTGCGCAGCGCCTACATGTGGATTTCCAACAAGCCTATCGTCATGGACTCCTCATGAATGTCTCCTTTGATAAAAATAAAGGAAATGGGTTTTTGCGAAACGATGCGTTTTCGATGAACAATTTCATTTTTCAATTATTGCGAAACGGAACACATTACTCCTTCGACTTAAATGCGAATAGTCAATCGCAAACGCGTTCATGGTCAAATGGACTTTTAAGTTCAAGTGCTATTCCCGACATCGACCTAAATCTGCAGGCGGTTCAAAAGGAAAATGCTCAGTCAAGCCATGTTTTAAACGCCATTCGCTATTCACATCAATGGGATTTGAACAAAGATTCCATTCGGGGATTCGGAATCATCGCCAAACATGCCTTCAATGAGTCCAGAAGAACATATTCGGAAATAGACTCATTGGTTCAATTGTATAACCATGTTTATTGGAATGCCGATACGACAAGTGATCGCATAAAGGAACGGACATTTAGTAATCAAGCAGGGGTGTTTTTTCAACAGTCAAAATGGAGCGTTCAGTCCTTGTTGAATCTACGCAATAGAACCTGGGGAGATGCATACAGCGCAAGGAATGTCAATGAGCTTTGGTGGATGAATCAATTGCGTTACACCGACAAATCATTTGAATTAAATCATGTGAGTGGAGTAAATTTGAGCGGTGCCGCTCAAGGATTTACATCCTTGTCCAAGATTCTGTGGCAAATGGGAAAATCACAGTTTTCCGCACAGCATGACCTGCGCAATGAGCTACCAGAACTCATGCAACGAAAGTATTATAGCAACAATGTTCAATATGACTTGACATCCTTGTCCAAGCAGTGGAATCAATCTTTGGGTATTCAACTTTTACGACAAGTAGGAAAAATTGAACTCTCAGCACAATACCGATTCTTGCAATTTCGAAATGTCTATGTTTTTGATGGCGTGATGGGAACATGGGTGAATAACGCTACCGCGAGCACTGGTTTTGCGCAACAAGCAAAAGTAGGGGTGAAGTGGAATTACAAAGGATTGCAAATTCATCCATCGTATACTTGGACGGATGTGAATCATTCCTTGAATTTTCAATCAGCTCACAACCTCAATGTACATGTTCAGTGGAAAGGCGGCGTCTTTAAAGCTAAAAAATTACACATGTTGTTTGCCGGGGATGTGCAGTATTTAAGTGCTTTTCAGCAAATGACTTTCGTTCCTCAAATGGGTGTTTTCGACCTTGTTCACAATCCTGGAACGCTCCAAAAAGGATATGTAAATGCATCCTTCACCACTGCGATAGAAGTAGAAACGTTTCGTTTTTTCATTCGCATAGACAACATCGGTGCTTATTGGGTTGATCCAAGTATTTCGCTGTTGCAAAACTATCCATTTCCAAGAATGCAAGCGAAGATTGGTTTGACTTGGGATTTCTGGAATTAGTTCAATCTCAAAAATTATCGGCATAAAAAAAGCGCCAATAGGCGCTTTTCATATCTTCAGATGAACGAATTATTTATTCGCCATTACTTCTGCCATTTTCGCTCCAATTTGCGCTGGAGAGTCCACTACGTGAATACCACACTCGCGCATGATGCGTTTTTTCGCTTCTGCTGTATCATCGCTTCCACCAACAATTGCTCCGGCGTGACCCATGGTTCTTCCTTTTGGAGCTGTTTCACCTGCGATGAATCCAACAACTGGTTTTGTGCCATTTTCTTTGATCCATTTTGCAGCGATTGCTTCCAAGTTTCCACCGATCTCACCAATCATAACGATTCCTTCAGTTTCTGGATCGTTCATCAATAGTTCAACTGCTTCTCTCGTTGTTGTTCCAATAATTGGATCTCCACCAATACCAATAGCTGTTGTGATACCCATTCCAGCTTTCGCTACTTGGTCAGCTGCTTCGTATGTTAACGTTCCTGATTTAGAAACGATACCAATCTTTCCTTGTTTGAAAACGAATCCTGGCATAATACCAACTTTCGCTTCTCCAGCTGTAATAACACCTGGACAGTTCGGTCCGATTAAACGGCAATCGTGTCCTTTGATGTATTCTTTCGCTTTCACCATGTCGTTCACTGGAATTCCTTCCGTGATACAAACAATCACTTTGATTCCTGCTTCTGCAGCTTCCATGATTGCATCTGCAGCGAACGCTGGCGGAACAAAGATGATGGAAGTGTCTGCTTGCGTGTTAGAAACAGCATCAGCAACTGTGTTAAATACTGGTCGATCAAGGTGCGTACTTCCACCTTTTCCTGGTGTAACACCACCAACGACATTTGTACCATACTCAATCATCTGACTTGCGTGGAATGTACCTTCACTTCCGGTAAAACCTTGAACGATGACTCTGGAATTTTTATTCACTAAAACACTCATAAGACTACTTCTATTTTTGCGTGGTCAAAATTAATCAATGTGACGATAATGGCAAGGAATTCTGCATTTATTTCACATCTTCTACTGTCAATTCAAAATAAAGCGCTGCATTCTCGGGAATTTTGTCTTTTCCACCTGCGCCATAAGCTATTTGCGGAGGGACAATCAAGCGCAATTTCACACCTTGTTTTTGTCCAATTAACGCTTCTTTCCAACCATCTATGACGCCGCGCATGGGCAGGAAAATGGTCTTTTTTTGTTCATCAAATTTTTCCCCAGAAAGCAAGGTACCTATGTAAGTCACACCAACACTATCTGTTAAATGGATTTCTCGTCCAGTCCCTTCCTCTAAAATTTCTGTATAGAGTCCTGTTTCAGATTTTTCGACATGAAATTTTTTACGCGAGATAAACTTTTCAATTTTCTGATCAAACGCATTTAGTTGTTGATCGGAATAACCACATGAAGTTGCTGCTAGGATAATAAGTGCGGCTAAAAACCAGAATGGACGCATCGAACGAAAATTAGATTTTAGTTAATTGCGCCAAGAAATGGGCGTCTAGGTCGAATACGCGCTGACATTTAAATCCAGCCAACGTTGCTGTTTCATGCAAGGTGTCGTAATCCACGTAAAGCCAGTTAAATTCTGGTCCACTGATTTTTTTATAATGCATTTGAAATTTGAAATTTCCGTAATACTCGGAATTCAAATCCATCCAATAAGAACCATCTTCATCCTCATACAGGTACTTTACATCGGAAGAGTCACAAATGATTTGTCCACCTTTGTTTAATTTTTCACCAGCATTCTTTAAGAAATTCAAGAGATTTGATTTCTTTTGAGCGATACCGATTCCGTTCATCAGGAGGAGGATAGTGTCAAACTTAGCTGGTGGATTATAGGATTCAAAATCAATTTGCTTGGCAGATATCCCTTGGTCCTTCATATAACTCACCGCGCCTTCGGATGTGTCAATCGCAAAAACGGTGTGTCCTCGTTTGATCAATTCTTTCGCATGAACACCAGCACCAGCACCGGCGTCTAATACTTGTCCTTTACAAAGTTTAATGGCTAACTGCTCCAATTCGGGCATTTCATTGTAAGAGCGAAATAGCACTTCAATGGGAATAATATCGTCATCACATAAATCGGATGAAACGACAATGTCGAATGGTTTTTTGGTTCGATGATAATCCAAAATGGCTTGACCAATTGGATCTTGTATAGGTGTTTTCATACTAATATTCGTACTCGTTGTAATCGCTTAAATCGTCGTCGGAGTAATCATCGTCGAATTCATCAAAGCCAAAATCATCTTCTTCTTCCTCTGCATCCAATCCTCCTTCACCTTGAAAAAGCTCTTCTTCCAATGCCTCTCTGGAATCTTCTTGAGGGGCTTTCCCAATTGCTAAAAGCATTTCAGGTGTTTCCGGCTCAGTTCGATCGTATCCAATGAGTTCAATCAAGAAGATCCACATCTTCATAAAGTCATAAACGAGAATGAAGCGTTGATCCGGTTCTTCTAGAAAATCTTTTATGATGGCATTTTTCATCACCGTTGCTGGAGAATCGATGGAATCATCGTCGTAGGACATGTCCAATAAACTAATCTCGTGTCCTTTGTCCCAATCTTCGTTCGAAACATAGAAACTCGCCATTTGATCTCCTTTAAAATCGAATGATTTTAAAATGGCATGATAAAATGCTTCAAAGTCACTGACATCGCTGATTAAGATGTCTCTAAAAACTTCTTCGTTTTTATCTGTATCCAATAAAACCCTGAATTTTAAGCCTGGCATTTTTGTCTTTTTACGCGTATGGTAAAGGTACAATTAATTCTCTAATCTTGGCGGATTGACCAAGCTTAATCCCAATTCTTTTCCCAGCCTCAACATTTCGGAAACGGCATCGTCAAACGAATTTGAGATGGTTCCTTCAAGAATGGCTTCCTTGATTTTGGATTTGATCGTTCCAATTTCTGAACAAGGTCCAATTTCAAAGGTTTTCATAATCAATTCACCACTCACTGGAGGTTGGAAATTGCGGATTCGGTCTTTTTCTTCGACTTGCTTTAATTTCTCTGAAACGAGTTCAAAGTTCTTCTTATAGCGTTTAACCTTGAATTCATTTTTCGAAGTGATGTCGGCATTGCAGAGCAACATCAGGTCTTCAATATCATCTCCCGCTTCGTGTAGTAGTCTACGAACCGCTGAATCCGTCACGGAACCTTTAACGAGTGCAATGGGACGCAAATGCAAACGAACAAGTTTTTGAACGTATTTCATTTTGTAATCTAATGGCAGGCGCAATCGAGTGAAAATGCGTGGGACCATTTTCGCCCCTAATTCTTCGTGTCCGTGGAATGTCCATCCTGCGATTGGGTCAAATCTTTTCGTTGGTGGTTTCGCTATGTCATGCAAAATTGCTGCCCAACGTAACCAAAGTGAATCGCTGTTTTGAGCAAGATTGTCTAATACTTCTAGGGTGTGGTAAAAATTATCCTTGTGGGCTTTTCCGTTTTTAGTTTCAATGCCATGAAGGGCAATCATTTCAGGAAAGAACTGATGCAGTAAATCTGTGGCATTCAATAATTTAAATCCACGCGATGGAACCTCCGTTAGGATGATTTTATTCAATTCATCTGTTATGCGTTCTTGCGAAATGATCTCTAAACGTGCGGCTTGCTTTTTCATCGCCTCCAAACACGTTCGTTCAATTTGAAAGTCGAACCGCGTAGCAAAGCGAATGGCTCTCAACATGCGCAATGGGTCGTCGCTAAACGTAATTTCTGGTTCAAGTGGTGTTCGGATGATGCCTTTTTCGATATCAGCAACACCGCCAAATGGATCAATCAATTCTCCATAAGCATCCTGATGAAGCGAAAGTGCTAAGGTATTGATGGTAAAATCTCGGCGATTTTGGTCGTCCTGTAAAGTGCCTTTTTCCGTAACCGGTTTTCGAGAATCTTTCGAATAGGATTCTTTTCGTGCTCCCACAAATTCGACATCCAAATCCTTGTATCGAAAATGCGCGGTTCCGAAATTTTTGAAAACGCTTACTTTTTTAACACGCAAAATTTTGGCGATTTCTTGGGCTAAACTTGGACCGTCTCCTAAAACGAGAATATCGATGTCCTTCGACGGACGTTCCATGATCAGGTCACGTACGAATCCACCAATCACAAAAGCTTGTAGGCCTTGCTCGGTTGCATATTGCGATACAACTTTAAATACGGGGTGTTTTAGTTTTGCTGCGTAATTCGATGACATCGGGCGCAAAGGTACAACGAAAGAACCGAATAGCGTTCGATGCTATGCGAAATCCTCATCATCCTCGTCGTCGAAATCCTCTTCATCGTCGCGTTTTTTGTACGAAAAAAGGTCTTCGTCGAAATCGTCATCATCGTCGTCGTCAAAAAAGCGATTCATTTTCCCGCTCTTTTTATACGCATCCATTTTTGGTTTTTTTGATCGATTGTCAGAATCTGAATCTCCTGGTTTTCTGTCCTTGTTCACCTTTTTGCGAGGTTCTGATTTCAATAAATCAATCGGTGGAATGATGACAGGGATATCTGTTCCTCCTGGTGTGCTTGGACGTCGATCGTCGTTTCTAGGTGTAGAAGGACGTTGGAAATCTCCGGATGGACGAGAATTGTTATTTGGACGAGTGTCTCCACGTTGCTCTGCTTCTTTTACGGCGATATCACGACCATTGATCATGTGTCCGTTCAAGGCGTTGATGGCATTCATCGCTTCATCGCGATTGGCCATCTCAACAAAGGCAAAGCCTCTTGATTTACCTGTTTCTCTGTCAGTAGCGACATTCACTTTGATTACGCTACCATGTTGTTCGAACAATTGTCTTAATTGCTCATTGGTCACTCCAAAATCTAATTTGGCAACAAAAATACTGGTCATAAATGTTTAAAAAGCAACGGTTTTACTTGTTATTAGTAAGGTTTAACACGTCGAAATTAGAATAAAAATTTAAAATCCCAACATGTAAAGGGAAAAAAGATCAGTTTCTTTTTCAGATTCGTGTATTCGATCCCTTTTTGGATGATTTTTTTTCTCCGAAATAAAGAGGCATGAAGGGAAGAATAGCAGCTAAATTCGCAGTCTTCAAGGAATTATTTGGAAAGATTGAAGAATACAATATGTGTAAGTGTCAAGTTATGAGAGTTATAAGGGAAAATGCGCGAATCCCTTTTAAAAAAATGTCATTTTAGCGAATAAAAATTTTATGAATTATGTTCGATTCCCTAAATTTGACCCTCTTAATACACTATGGACCATTTAGTCATTACGCAAACAGAACAAACACCACACGTTTCTTTTCTTTCGAACGGAATCATGGAGATAAGTGGAAAGTCAATTGATCAAGATTCTCTTGCTTTCTGGCAGCCGGTGATTTCTTGGGTCAAATTGTATGCCGCGAAACCCGCAACAAGAACCTGCCTTAACTTATTCATTGAATCATTGGATACGAGTTCTTCAAGCGCTTTGGTGGAGGTATTGTACTTGTTGAAGGACCTTTCAAAAGAAGGACATGCCGTTCATGTTCATTGGAATTATGAAGAGAACGATTTGGACATGTTAGAACTTGGGAAGGATATGGAGCAATTGACACAGATTGTTTTCACATTCGATGTACTAAAACCATTTCCGATCGCTTAAGTGATTGAAACGCCTGAAAATTGCTATTTTTGTTCATGCGTTTAATTAAACAAATTCCTCACGAACGGTTTTTTATTCAACTTCATGCTTACAACGGCAAGTATATTTTGAGCATTTCGATTGATTCTTATGAACAATCCTTCAAAATCAATGAATCGGAATTTCCACAAATAGAACAATTGGAGCAATTAATCGAAGGAGAATTTTTAACAAAATGCATTCACCGCTTTATTGAAATGCGCAGTGATTGGACAAAACTACTAACATCAACTCATTAACATGAATTCACGCCACATCCTTTTATCGACGCTCATCGGACTTACTTTATTTGTTTCCTGTGGAGAAAAGTCTAAACCAAAAAAAGACACCCAACCGAAAGTGGAGGCGAAATCCTTGGATGGTTTAAAAATCGCTTATTATTCAAATGATAGCATCAAAAAACACTTCGAATATTTCGTGAAGGAAGAAGCCATCATCAAGAAAAAGCAAAACGCGTTCGAAGCGGAAGTGAATCGTCGTACCAAAGCATACGAAGCGTTTATAACGAAAAAAGATGCTGAAGCACGTGGTGGACTTCTATCCCAAAATGAAATTGGTCGAGTGCAACAGCGCGCACAAGAAATGCAAAACGAAATCATGCAATACCAGCAGACGGAAGGAGCAAAAATTGAAGAGCAAGCCATGAAATCTCTTGAAGCTGTAAACAAAAAAATTGAAGCACTTGGGAAAAAATACTGCGAAAAACACCACATTGATTTATTGTTGATGCACGGTGAGGGAGGACAAATCAACTACATTAATCCCAACATGGACGTGACAGAAGAATTCATCAATTACTTGAATGAAAATCAAGCTCAAATCGAAAAGGAATTAAAGTAAGATGCGTCCAACGGAATCAAAAAAAATAGAAAACGTCGCTGAATACTTATTGTATTTGTTTCAAATCGAGGACTTGGTTCGTTCGTTGCAACTGGACATGGACTTGATCACGTCGCAAGTCTTGGAGCCGGCCATTCGCGATGAATTTCAATTGAAAGATCAAATCACGTGGTACGAGCAGTTGGTGCGTGAAATGAAGATGAAGGGACTTCAAAAAGAAGGACACATCGATGAAGTTCAAGAAATCTTAGTGGAATTAACGTACTTACACAACAGTTTGTTGACCATCATGAATGATGCGAAATACAAAGGACTTTGTGAAGATGCACATCAAGCATTAGAAGAGTTTAAGCAAAAGTCAAATATGGCGCAACGTCAAGATGTTGAAATATTGTTGCATGCCATGTTTATGAAATTGCAATTGAAAATGCGTAAAAAAGAGATCAGCGCAGAGACGGAAGCAGCGTTCGATTTAATGCGCATTCAATTGGCGTATCTTGCTAGAGAATACCAGCGCATGAAATCAGGCGAATGGAATCACCTCAATAATTAAGCGTTTACAGGGAGTTGCGATAATTCGAGTAAGGACTTTTGCGTCACATCAACGCCGAAATACGCGTGCTGCAAACCATTGGTTAAAGCAATGTATTTTCCTTGCATTTCTTTTTGATACGTCAGCGCTTGGTATAAAGTATCCAAGGAAATCGGAATGTGTGGAGCCTTGCACTCTACTAAAATATGCACTTGAAAATCAGCATCGTACACAACAATATCCCAACGTTTGGTCAGTCCAGCATATAGAATCGATTTTTCGACGGCGATACGTGTGAGTGGGTATTTCAGCTGAAGGTTCAAATAGGAAATAAAATGTTGTCTCACCCATTCTTCAGGCGTCAACACCAGTTTTTTTCGGCGAACTAAGCATTCAACGAACACTTGATTATCCTCGCGCGATAACTTTAATTTGGTTTGCGGTAAGTGAAGAGGAACGATGACGCTCATTACATGCCAGGTAATAGCAAGTGGATGTCTTTGTATTTGAGGTCAAATACTTTTCCTAATACTTCATTGGTTAAAATCCCCTTGTACATGTACACACCATTTCGGAAACCCTTGTGGGTGCGAATTAAATCAACGACACCGCCTTTTTCACCCATCTCGAGTATCATGGGAGAGAAGGTGTTTGAAAGTGCAAAAGATGCCGTTCTCGATACGCGTGATGCAATATTTGGCACACAATAATGAACGACACCATGTTTGACAAATGTCGGATCATTGTGATTCGTTACGCGGGATGTTTCGAAACAGCCACCTTGATCAATGCTAACGTCAACAAGCACAGATCCAGCTTTCATGCTTTCAATCATCTCCTCGTTCACCACGCAAGGTGTGCGTCCAATGGGAGAGCGCAATGCACCGATAACAACATCTGCACGACGAATGGCTTTTGCCAAAACTTTAGGTTGAATAATCGATGTATAAATGCGCAAACCTAAATCGTTTTGAAGTCGTCGCAAGCGCGATAACGAATTATCGAACACTTTCACGGAAGCGCCGAGTCCGAGTGCGGCACGGGTGGCAAATTCACCAACTGTACCAGCACCAATTACCACCACTTCTGCAGGTTGCACTCCGGCAATTCCTCCGAGCATCATTCCTTTTCCTTGCGAAAAAGAGGATAAGAGTTCTCCAGCAACTAGGATAGACGTTGTTCCAGCAATTTCACCCATCGTACGAACAATGGAGAAAACTCCTTCTTCATCTTGGATATAGTCCCAAGCAACAGCTGTTACTTTCTTAGCGATTAATTTTTGTAATATTTCCTTTGGTTGCGTCGAAATTTGTAGCGCTGAGATAAACGTTTGATTTCCCGTCATCAATTCCACTTCTTCTTCCGACGGTGGAGCAACCTTGAGGATGATGTCACAACTGTAAATCGATTTACGGTCGTAAACAATTTGCGCCCCAGCTTCGCTGTATTCGTTGTCTGTAAAATTAGATCCTTCGCCAGCATTGGTTTCGATCAATACTTGATGTCCGTTCGATACCAGCAAGGTCACCGCTTCAGGCACTAAGGCTACACGTCGTTCTTGAAACGATGTTTCTTTAGGGATGCCGATGAAAAGATTCCCTTTTTTCTTGCGCACTTCCAACATTTCTTCCTTTGGAAGTAAACTACCTTGTTGAATGAGTGATTTTAATAATTCAGGATCAGTTATCATAAGTCAGGACTATTTCTCTTAGTTCACTTTCGGGTGCACAACGAATATACAGCCATTTCGCGTTATCCGGAAGTATTTTTTCAATTTTCTGTGGCCATTCGACAAAGAAAAAAGCGTTTTGCTCAAATAACTCATCCAAGCCAAGTTGAGCTAAATCTCGTTCATTTTCAATGCGATAACAGTCCAGGTGATAGATGTCAGGCCCATTCGATAAGCGGTATTCATGGACAATCGCATAGGTTGGAGATCCATCGGGTTCAGAAATCCCCAAGGATTTCAATAGCACTTGAACAAACGTGGTTTTTCCCGCGCCCATGTCGCCTTCAATGGCGAAAAATGTTGGAGAGGAGAACAGGGAAAGCAATTCACTTGCGACCTTTGGCAAGTCTGCTAACGCGCAATTTTTCCAAGATTTAGTTTGGACGTTTTGCATCGTATGTTTCGATTTGACCATCTTTCCATTGCAGAAGTTTCAATGTTTCACCATCAAAGCGTGCAAAGGTTTGAGCGTAAAGCCATTCTCCCGTGTTTATGTATGTTGCCTTGCCAACAGCGATTTCCAATGGCAGATGACGATGTCCAAATAGATAAAAGTCTACTGGATGCGTTTCTTGATGTGTTTTCGCAAAATGATACAACCATTCTTGCTCCTTTCCGTTGTAAATCATGTCCTTCGACATGCCACTTTTACGGCTACTAGTAGAGAAATAGTTGGCAATGGATAAACCTAAATTCGGATGAATGCGCGCAAATGCCCATTGACAAAGTGGATTTCTGAAAACGCGTTTCAAAAATTTATATTTGTAGTCCCCAGGTCCCAAGCCGTCGCCATGTGCAACGTAAAATGATTTGCCTTTTTTCTCAAAACAATATTCGTTTGCGTGTAGTTTAATACCCAGTTCTTTTTGAAAATAGTCAAACATCCACATATCGTGGTTGCCTTTGAAAAAATGAACAGGAATTCCTCTGTCGACAAATTCCGCAATTTTTGCTTGTAGTCGAATGAATCCTTTTGGGATAACGGTTTTGTATTCAAACCAAAAATCAAAGATGTCCCCAATGAAAAATACTTCCTCTGCTGAGTCTTGAATGGCATTCATCCAAGCAACAATGGCTTCTTCCCGTTTTCTGCTCTCATCATAACTGGGTGTTCCCAGGTGGAAATCCGAAGCAAAATAGGTGTATTTCTGTTGGGATTCCATAGCCTTAATGTCCAAAAATGCGCTTCAATTCTTCTTCCAGCGCCGGACCTCTCAAATTGGTTTTTATGACGTGTCCTTCGCGGTCAATTAATACCGTGAAAGGCACACTATTTACTTGGTATTGTTTTGCGACTTTGCTATTCCAACCACCAAGATCGCTGACGTGATTCGGCCAAGAAAGTTGATCTTGTTGAATGGCATTTTTCCATTTTTCAAGATCGGTATCCAAGGACACACTAACGATGGTAAATCCATCGTTTTTATACTTTTCATAGGTTTGAACGACATTTGGATTCTCTTTGCGACAAGGTCCACACCAAGAAGCCCAAAAGTCAATGAGGACAATTTGTCCACGTAAGTCCGATAATGATAGGGATTTTTTGCGGTCTAATTTTAATTCCGTGAATTCCGGCGCCATTTTTCCTGGAGCAAGAAGCGTCGCATCATCTATGCGTTTTTTGATTTGCGCAAAATTGTTGTAGAAAGATTGAACAGTCGGACTTTGTGCGAAAGCACTATTTAATTGATTTAAAACATTTTCATAGGTTTTCATGTCCTGTTCCGCATTCATATTCGCTAACGCAATAATCAATGCAGCTGAATTGGCATTGGCACCAATAAATCCTTGTAGTTCGCTATTAAATTTGAAAAATTCTTGCGTCATGTAATCGTTAATGACTTGTTCACGCGTAGGATCTGCCTTAATTGCGGTCAAAGCTGAATCACTTTTAGCGTTCCATTTTTCGGAAATGTGTGAAAAGTCATTCATCGCTTTTGATTCATCTGAACCAACGAAGTTACAGAACTCCTTTAGTTTCGATCCATCTCCATATACTTTAATATCGCTATTGTTCTTGAGGATTAAATGAATGTTTTCGGATCCAACACGCAAATAATAGTAATCTGGATTGGGCAATTGAACGTTGAACTGAAAGTTTCCTTTTTTATCCAAGGCTGTTGCTGCGTAATTTTTATAATACGAACCAAAATTTTGTGAAATGAACACGGAATCAATCTTTGTGTTAAAGATCATACCTGAGACTTTAACTTGAATTGCGTTTTGGGCGAATAAGCCAAAAGGGAGGATAAACAGGAATAAAAAGCTTAATTTTCTCATGGCAATAGTTCTGATAATTTTTCTTCTAATTTTTCTCCGCGAAGGTCCTTTCCGATGATTTTTCCATCTCGATTTAGCAATACTGTAAATGGAATGCCATCGAAACCGTAACGACCAACCAATGGAGATTTCCAACCTTTCAAATCGGACACATGATTTGGCCATTCTAAGTGGTCTTTTTGAATGGCTTCTTTCCATTTATTCGCGTCATCGTCCAGCGATACGGAGAAGACAGTAAATCCTTTGCTCTTGAATTTGCGATACATTTTCAAGACGTTTGGACTCTCTTGTCGACAAGGTCCGCACCAGGAAGCCCAAAAGTCAACAAGTACAATTTTTCCTTTCAAATCAGATAACTTCATTGTTTTTCCATCCGGATTTGGCAAAGCGATTTCAGGTGCACTAACGGTTCCATTGACAGAAGAGGCATATTCGAAATAAGCACTTTCAATCTGTGCGTATTGGTTTCTAAACGTTTCTGCGGCTGGTTGTCCAGCATATTTTTCTTCGAAGGCCTCTGTTACTTTTTTCAGTGCCTCTAAATTGGATGGATCCCAATCACTAAAACTCATGCTGGGAACTAAATCCATGGAAAGAATGATGTTGTATGGGTTACTCGGTTCCTTCAACATTTGCGCTCGAGAAAATTCCTCCATCTCGCGTTTTGCGGCACTGAATCCTTTTGCAACGTCTTCCTTGGATAAACTTTGTTCGTTCAATTGAAGCGCCTGTTGTTTTTCTTGAAAACGCTGGAATTCATTCAAATAGCGATTCATGGTCTTACTCCAACTCGTACCGCTTGCATTTGGTTTCGAAACGAAATCACTCAATCGCGTATTTATTTTTAACCGATCTTCAGGTTTTAAGGTAATTGGAATTAAACTATTTTGCTCGTCATTTAAACGCAGGAAATAATAGCCGAGTCCTGGGACATTTCCCTTGATTTCGAATGTTCCATCATCGTTGATTTGTCCTTCCGCAACTGGAATAGTTCCTTTGTCACTCGGCGCCTCGATGAAGAGCATGAGTCCTGCTGCATCCGCAATTTTCCCGGAGACCTCAAAATTTGCTTCTAGGCCACCAGTTTCCAGCAAGGATTGTTGACGTTTATTGTATAAAACCACACCAATGATGAGCACGATGAATGCACCAATGATGAGTCCTGTTTTATGTTTGATCATCCAATCTTTCATGCGTCAAGCATTTGGCGTAACAGTCCATTTGCCAATTTAGGATCTGCTTTACCTTGTGACACTTTCATTAATTGTCCCATGAAGAATCCAGTTAATTGTTTTTCTCCTGCGCGGTATCTAGTCACTTCATCTGGATTCAATTCAAACACCTTTTCGATAAATCCTTTTAAGGCATCTTCATCGGAGTTTTGAATCAAATTCAATCGTTCAGCAATTTGAAGTGGTGTTTCACTGGATTCAAATAAGGCAGGGAAAATGCGTTGTGAAGCTACCGTAGTGGAAACTTTTCCTTCCTCAATCAGGTGAATTAATTCAGCAATTACAAGCGGCTTTAAGGGGAATTGATCCATTTCGATTCCGTACTCGTTTAAGTAGGATTTGATGTCTCCCATCAACCAATTGGCTGCGGATTTGTAGTTTTTCGTGTGTGCAAGAATGGCTTCGTAGTACAAAGCAATTCCTTTATTGTCGGTAATGTTGTAAGCGTCGTATTCAGATAATCCGTATTCTTTTGTGTAACGTTGAAACAGCGCTCTAGGCAATGCCGGCATTTCTGCAGCCACTGCTTGAATTTGTTCTTGCGTCACTGAAATCGGCGGCATATCTGGCTCTGGGAAATAGCGGTAGTCGTTTGCCGCTTCTTTCGAACGCATGGAAATGGTCACTCCTTTCAATGCATCAAAAGCGCGGGTTTCTTGGGATAATGTCCCGCCATTTTCCAAGACCTCAATTTGACGGTGGATTTCAAACTCAATGGCGCGTTGCACGTTGCGAATGGAGTTCATGTTTTTTACTTCGACTTTTGTTCCGAATTCAGAAACACCGGCAAGTCGAACCGAAACATTCGCATCACAACGAAGCGAACCTTCCTCCATGTTTCCATCGCAAATGTCCAAATAGCGAACAAGTTTACGGACTTCGGTTAAGTAATTATAAGCCTCTGTGGATGAACGTAAATCTGGTTCAGAAACGATTTCGAGTAGGGGAGTCCCTGCGCGATTCAAGTCCACCAAGGTGTCATACACATCGACATCATGGATGCTTTTTCCAGCATCTTCCTCCATGTGAATACGCGTCAGACCGATGGATTTCTCTGTGCCGTCATCCGTACGAATGATGATGTGTCCACCAGTGCATATAGGCGTCGTATCTTGGGTAATCTGATATCCCTTCGGTAAATCTGGATAGAAGTAATTTTTTCGCGCAAAATGCTGGGCAGGTGCAATGTGTGCATCGCAGGCCAAACCTAATTTTATGGCGAATTCAATGGTTTTTTTATTCATCACAGGCAAGGTGCCGGGATGTCCGAGTGTAATCACACTAATGTTCGAGTTTGGAGCTGAGCCGTATTCATTCACATCATTTGAATACGCTTTGGTTTTCGTTAACATTTGTGCATGGACTTCCAATCCAATGACTACTTCATATTTATCGCGAATGGATGCTTCCATAATCTTAGATACGGGAAATTAGTTCTTTCATAATTTGCGTCATTTTAGGTTCTTGACGACTCGCTACTTCGATGACATCTTGTACGCTCACTTTTTTGATTTTTCCTGGAACACCTAAGTCGGTAATAATGGAAATCGCAAAACAAGGGATACTCATGTGGCGTGCGACAATGACTTCAGGAACGGTTGACATTCCAACGGCATCTGCACCAATCACACGAACATATTTATATTCGGATGGTGTCTCTAATGTTGGTCCCGTTAATCCGGCGTAACATCCAACAGAAACCTTAATGGATAATTCTTCAGCAATGGTTTGCGCCATTTGAATCATTTCTTCATCGTAAGGATCGCTCATGTCCGGGAAACGTGGTCCAAGTTCATCGATGTTTTTTCCAATCAGTGGATTTCCTGGAAATAGATTGATGTGGTCATTCATGATCATGATTTCCCCAACGGAAAAATCAGGATTCACGCCACCGGATGCATTACTGACAAATAAGCGTTCAATCCCGAGTAATTTCATGACACGAACAGGAAAGGTTACTTGCTGTAAGTTATATCCTTCATAGTAGTGAAAACGACCTTGCATCGCAACGACATTTTTCCCACCCAATCGTCCAAAAATCAATTTTCCTGAGTGACTTTCTACTGTCGAAACCGGAAAGTTTGGAATGGTTTCGTAAGGAATTTCATCGACGATTTCAATTTCTTTCACGAGTCCACCTAAGCCAGTGCCTAAAATAATTCCAATACTTGGTTGAATGCTTGTTTTGGCTTGTATGAATGCCGCTGTTTCTTTAATTGTTTCTAACATAATTTAAAATCATCGAGTTAAATGCTTGTTCTTCCTGAATTTTTACGGTGATTGGAAGAACGTACCAAGGATAGGCTTGAAGGTCCGATTCACTCAATAAAGACTGAAGTTTTACCCAATCTTTTTCGGTCGTAACAATCGCCATTTCCTTATTGGCAAAGGTATCAAATTTTCTGTGAATTTCTTGAATATCCTGCTTGTTAAACGCATGGTGATCCGCAAATTTTTGTTCGTGCACTTCATACTTTTCACGCAAATACGCGTTTAGTGATGTAGTGGATGAAATTCCACTCACCAAAAAAACAGCCTTCATTTGCGCATTTTGCTTTCCCTTGGACTGAAATTCTAAGTATTCAATTTGGGAGAAAAACACAGGTTTTTGATATTCTTCATAGCGCTTTAGGCAGTGCAAACGTTGCTCCTCGGTGAGCATTGGACATTTGGTCAGTAGGATGGCGTCGGCACGACTTGCTCCTCTTTTTGATTCGCGCAAATTCCCGGAGGGCAAATGGTGATCGTCCAAGAATTGTTGATGGTAAGGTGTTAAAAGCAATTGAAATCCTGGTTTAACGTAGCGATGTTGAAAGGCGTCGTCCAGTAAAATGACAGCCGAACCATTTTGACTTTTCATCTGTGGAATGGCAGCTTTTCGTTTTTCACAAACGAAAATATCCACCTCGGGCTTGAATTTTTGGTAGTAATCGAAAGGTTCATCCCCAACGGTTGATGGCGTATCAACTTCAGAGACATGTCGAAATCCTTTGGTTTTTCGTCCATATCCGCGACTAAGGATTTGTACGCTTTTCTCTTGAGAAAGCAAGTGAGTGAGGTAGATGATCATTGGGGTTTTTCCCGATCCCCCAAGGGATAAATTACCAACAGAAATGGATTTCCCCGGTATGGATAATGTCCTGAGCACACCGATGTCAAATAAGACATTGCGTGTAGAAGTGATGAGCCAATATAAAATCGTAAAAGGAAGTAGTCCGATTTTTCTCATCCTCAAAGATACACTTTATAGATTGTTGTAATCCGAAAAAGCTTGTTCGTCATCAAAATAATAAATGCGTACTTGAGCAGTGTCGTTCAAGAAATCAATTTTTCCAATTTCTACGCGATTAATGGATAATCCAGTGCGTTTTTCCAAATCTGCTTTCATATCGTCATATTTGTCCGGAGTAATCAAGTCAATGCGCTCGTAATTAATCGTTTTGCGTGTTTCGTGCTTCATTAACCATAAATTCTCCAGAATAAACGTTAACAAGATTACCGATACATTAATCACACCTACTTCTGAAACACTTAATTCATTGGACGCAAGTGCGTTCACTACACTGATTCCAATGATCATAAATAGGTAGGTCATTTCCTTTATCTCAATGGCATCTGTTCTGTAACGGATGATGCCGAAAATGGCAAATAATCCTAGTCCCATTCCGGTGTCAATGTCCATTTTCATCAGTCCGAAACATAGGAAAAAGGTAATCGTTCCAATCAGGTAATAAGTGAATAGATAATCTTTACGTTGTGTTTTCGGGTAATATAAGAATCGAATTAGAATGGTTAGGAAAATCAAATTGATACCGAAGCGCAATAACAACACATAAAAATCGTCACTAAACCAAGTGAGCGTTGAACTGGATAGCGCTGCTTTTTTCAAAGGGAGTAAAAATGTACTAAATAGGGTCATGGTTTATTTTTTTTAAATAAAGTAATTTTTTCTTGAAACGATTGAATTTTAATTTATCCTCACCATAGATCTCTACGGATCCAAGGCAATATTTACTCAGTCTATACGGTCGAATCTGCATCGTTTTCATCAGTTGATAAAATGCAGAATTCCGGTTTAAA
>Ga0228701_1000809_pt1 | contig 23570 bp, 24 predicted proteins | sample McNCre117_Aug_MG_2_FD_178017 | JGI IMG/M metagenome (GOLD analysis project Ga0228701, IMG submission 178017) | Freshwater microbial communities from McNutts Creek, Athens, Georgia, United States - 11-17_Aug_MG | ecosystem: Environmental > Aquatic > Freshwater > Creek | place: USA: Georgia...
TTGCAAGGTGCCCAGCGCTGCGCCCAGCACGCGGGCCGGCTCGGCCGTGATGCGGCCAATGACTTGGGCCAGGTCCACACCATCGTCCTGCCCCCATTTGAGCGCCAGGCTCCACAACAGTTCCATGCCAGTGGCACCGGGTTCGGCTTCGGCAAAGGGCAGGGCTTTGGCATCGGCATCGACCGGGGTGTGGTCGGACACCAGCGCGTCCAGCGTGCCATCGGCCAGGCCCGCACGCAGGGCATCGCGGTCACGCTGCTGGCGCAGCACGGGCGTCAGGCGGGCGCGACTGTCAAAGTAGCCCATGTCGGCATCGGTCAAGTGCAGCGAGTTGATGCTCACATCGGCCGTCACGGGCAGCCCCTCGGCCTTGGCCTGGCGGATCAATTCAACGCCCGCCGCACTGCTGATGCGGCACAGGTGAACGCGGGCCCGGGTGCTGCGCACCAGCTCAAAAATTGTGTGCAGGGCAATGGTTTCGGCCGACACCGGCACCCCCGACAAGCCCATGCGCGTGGCCAACGCACCACTGGCGGCCACGCCTTTGCCCAGATAAAAATCCTGGGGACGCAACCACACCGCAAACCCGAAGGTGCTGGCATATTGCAAGGCGCGTTGCACCACCTGGGTGTTGGCCAGCGCCACTTCGGCTTGACTGAAACCCACACAACCGGCAGCCGTCAACTGACCCATTTCGGTCAGCACTTCACCCTTCAGGCCTACGGTGAGTGCGCCCAGCGGCAGCACACGGGCCTGGTGCAGTTTTTCGGCGCGGTAGCGCAGCATCTCCACCAGACCGGGTTCGTCAAGCACGGGCTCGGTGTCGGGCGGGCAGACCAGGCTGGTCACGCCACCGGCCACGGCGGCGGCCATTTCGCTCTCGAGCATGCCGGCATGTTCCTGACCCGGCTCGCGCAAGCGCGCCGCCAAGTCCACCAGCCCGGGGGCCACGATGCAGCCTGCAGCGTTGATGACCCGGTTGGGCGTGAAGTCAGCCGGTGCCTGGCCGATGGCCACGATGCGCCCGGCAGCGATGGCCACATCGGCGGTCTGGTCAAAGCCGCTGGCGGGGTCGATCACGCGGCCGTTTTGAATGAGTAATTTCATATTGTCTGTCCTCACGCCTCGTTGCCGGCGACGATGCTCATCACCGCCATGCGCACCGCGATGCCAAAGGTCACCTGCGGCAAGATCACGCTTTGCTGGCCGTCGACCACGGCCGAGTCGATCTCGACCCCCCGGTTGATCGGGCCGGGGTGCATGACGATGGCGTCGGGCTTGGCCAATTGCAGTTTTTCAGGGGTCAGGCCAAAGCTCTCGAAGTATTCCTGACTGGAGGGCAGCAGCGCGCCGCTCATGCGTTCGTTTTGCAGGCGCAGCATGATGACCACGTCGCAGCCTTTGATGCCTTCTTCGAGGTTGTTGAAGACGCGCACGCCCATCTGGGCCATGTCGGCCGGCACCAGGGTCTTGGGCCCCACCACGCGCACTTCGGCACAACCGAGCGTGGTGAGCGCATGGATGTCCGAGCGCGCCACACGCGAGTGCAGCACGTCGCCCACGATGGCCACCGTGAGGTTGGCAAAGTCTTTCTTGTAGTGCCGGATGGTGTACATGTCCAGCAACGCTTGAGTGGGGTGAGCGTGGCGTCCGTCACCCGCGTTGACCACATGCACATGCGGTGCGACGTGTTGCGCAATCAGATACGGTGCGCCCGATTCGCTGTGGCGCACCACAAAAATGTCGGCGGCCATGGCGCTCAGGTTGGCGATGGTGTCAAGCAAAGATTCGCCCTTGCTGGCCGACGAGCGGGCGATGTCGAGCGTGTAGACATCGGCCGACAGGCGGGTGGCGGCGATGTCAAAGGTGGTGCGGGTGCGGGTGCTGTTCTCAAAGAACAGGTTGAACACGCTCTTGCCGCGCAAGAGAGGGACTTTTTTGACTTCGCGGTCGCTCACGCTGACAAAGCTCGATGCGGTGTCGAGGATGTGCGTCAGGATGTCCTTGGACAGCCCTTCGGTGGAGAGCAGGTGAATCAGCTCGCCGTTTTTGTTGAGTTGGGGGTTGTTGCGTTTGTAGAGCATGTTGTTTCACCTCAATCAGGCTTTGTTCTCCACGTCAAAACTGAACCGCCCTGCAGTATCGCGGGCCAGCGCCAGCGATTGCGTCTCGGGCAAAGCGACACGGGCGGCGGCGTAATCGGCCTGAACGGGCAGCTGACGCCCGCCTCGATCCACCAGCACCGCCAGTTGCACACGCGCCGGGCGGCCATAGTCAAAAATCTCGTTGAGCACCGCACGGATGGTGCGGCCGGTGTAGATCACGTCGTCCAGCACCAGGATGTCGGCACCGTCCACCTCAAACGGCAGATTGGTCTGGCCACCGGCCGACAGGCCGCGTTGGGCAAAGTCGTCACGGTGCATCACCGAGGACACCTGCCCAGACTCGCCAACCAGGCCCAAATCACGTTGCAGCCGCTGAGCCAACCAGGCTCCGCCCGAGGTGATGCCCACCAGCCGGGTATGGGCCTGGCACAGGCTGCGCACACCGCGCAGCAACTCCTGATAGAGGGCCTCCGCATCCAAAGCCAGAGCACTCATGGCAAGTTCCTTAAAAATTGGTCAAGAATGATGGCCGCAGCCGCCGCATCGGCGTCTTTGGCCCCATAAGAATGGGCTTCGGTGGTGCTGTAACGCTCATCCACCTCGTACACGGCCAGACCAAAACGGCCTCGCAACTGGCGGCCGAATTTACGGGCGCGCAGGGTGTTTTCATGCTCTCCGCCATCGGGGTGGGTGGGCACGCCGATCACCAGCGCGTCGGGTTGCCACTCTTTGATGCGTTTGGCGATGTGTTCAAACCGGGCGTCTCCCTCGGCGGCAATCGTGCCCTGGGGGGTGGCGGTTTTCATCAAGCGGTTGCCCACGGCCACACCCGTGCGCTTGAGGCCGTAGTCAAACGCCAGAAAAGTCTGCTGATTGGCAGGCACGGTGGTTTCAGGTGCGGCACTCATGCGTGCCCCGCTTCTGGCGAAAGCATCCAGCTTTTAAGTCCCAGCAAATCGAGTGCCTTGTCATAGCGCTGATCGATGGGCGTCTCAAACACAATGTCGGCATTGGCTGGCACCGTGAGCCAGCTGTTTTCGCCCAATTCGGATTCCAGCTGGCCTTCACCCCAAGCGGCATACCCCACAGTGACCAGCACGCGGCGCGGGCCAGCGCCAGCCGACAGGGCTTCGAGCACATCCCGCGAGGTGGTCATTTCCAGTCCGCCGGGCACTTGGAGGGTGGAGGCGTAGATCTGCCCACCGTCTTCCTGGGGTTTTTCCATGCGTATCGGGTCGTGCAGCACAAAACCGCGCTCGGTCTGCACCGGCCCACCGTGGATCACCGGGCTTTGAAGCAAGTCTTCACGGCGCAAGGGCAAATCCACCTTGTCAAACAAGAGGCGCAGGCTCATGTCGGCGGGTTTGTTGATGATCAGGCCCATGGCCCCCCGGGCATTGTGTTCACACAAATAGACCACGCTGCGGGCGAAAGTCTCATCCTCCAACCTGGGCATGGCGATCAAAAAATGATGCGTGAGGTCGATGGAGGCACAATCTGTCATGCCCAGATTTTAACGGCCCGGCCCCTCGGCCCGGCAGCCCGGGGCACTTATTGACACAAGACGGCAAACAGCAATGCAAACCCCTTTTTCGTGCGGACTGGTGTGGCTGCGACGCGATCTGCGCGCGAGCGACAACGCGGCGCTCTACCACGCCCTGAAAAACTGCCAGCGGGTGCATGTGGTGTTTGTGTTCGACACCGACATCCTGGACGCCCTGCCCCGCGCCGACCGTCGGGTGGAATTCATCCGTGAATCGCTGGCGGAGGTCGACGCCCGTTTGCGCGAGCTGGCTGGACATCCACAGGCCGGGCTGATCGTGCGCCACGGCCGGGCGCGCGACAAGATCGCCAAGCTGGCGCACCACCTGCAAGCCCAGGTGGTCTTTGCCAACCACGACGACGAACCCGCCGCACTGGAACGCGACATCCAGGTGCGCGGCCGACTGGCTGACCAGGGCATCGCACTGCACACTTACAAGGACCACACGGTGTTTGAACGCAACGAGGTGCTGACCCAGATGGCCAGGCCTTTCAGCGTGTTCACACCTTACAAAAACGCCTGGCTCAAAAAGATCACCCCGTTTGACCTCAAGGCCTACCCGGTCGAAAAATATGCCAGCCACCTGGCAGCGCGCCCGGACGATCTGGCCCACAGCGTGCCTGCGCTGCAAGACATCGACTTTGAAACCACCAACCTCAAGGCCCTGAAAATCCCCACCGGCGAATCGGGCGCACAGGCCTTGCTGCAAGACTTCCTGAACCGCATCGACGTTTATGAAGACACGCGCAACTTCCCGGCGGTCAAAGGCCCCAGTTATTTGAGCGTGCATTTGCGCTTTGGCACCGTGTCCATCCGCCAGCTGGCCCGCGAGGCCCACGCCCGCATGCTGAAGGGCAGCCCGGGCGCGGCGGTGTGGCTGTCGGAGCTGATCTGGCGTGACTTTTATGTGCAGGTGCTGCACAACTTTCCGCATGTGGGCCACGGGCAGAGCTTCAAGCCCGAGTACGACACCATCACCTGGGAACACGGCCCGCACGCCCACAAATTGTTTGACGCCTGGTGCGAAGCCCGCACCGGCTACCCCATCGTGGACGCGGCGATGCGCCAACTGAACCAGACGGGCTACATGCACAACCGCCTGCGCATGGTGGTGGCCAGCTTCTTGTGCAAGGACCTGGGTGTGGACTGGCGCTGGGGCGAAAAGTACTTTGCCACCCACCTGAACGACTTTGACCTGTCGGCCAACAACGGCGGCTGGCAATGGGCCAGCTCCAGCGGCTGCGACGCCCAGCCCTATTTCCGCATCTTCAACCCGATCAGCCAGAGCGAAAAGTTTGATCCGGAAGGCAAATTCATTCGCCGCTATCTGCCCGAACTGGCGGCCTTGCCCACAGCCGCGTTGCATGCGCCATGGCAGGCCAAGCCGATGGAGCTGCAAGCAGCCGGTGTGGTGGTCGGAAAAACCTACCCCGCCCCCATCGTGGACCATGCACAAGCCCGCGAAAAAACGCTGGAACGGTATGCGGTGGTCAAGAAAAAAGCCGCCTAACAGGCGGCTTGGTGACCCATAGGTCGGCGGCTTCAGCCCCGACGTGTACGGGTAATCATCTGCAATGTCGGAGCTGAAACTCCGACCTGCATCAGAGAAAACGACCAGACAGCGATCAGATCGCGACCATCTCGAAATCTTCCTTCCGAGCCGCGCATTCGGGGCAAGTCCAGTTCATGGGCACGTCTTCCCATTTGGTGCCGGGGGCAATGCCGTGCTCGGGGTCGCCTTCGGCTTCGTCGTAAATCCAGCCGCAAATCAGGCACATCCAGGTCTTGTGTTCCATCACAGTGTCGCAATCAGAGAGTCGAATAGAATGATTTGATTGTATCGGGCCCCGCCGAGTGCCCGGCTGAAGACCCTCTGAAGCCCCCTGCAATCTGCCTTTCATGACCGATCACAACCCCCTCCCCCCCAGCGAAGATGCCCCTGGCAGTGCAACGCCCGGCGAAGAAGAATCTGCCGGCCTGGCCTGTGTGCTGTCATTCAACGCCAATGACCCCAGCGGCGCAGGGGGACTGACGTGCGACGCCACGGCCATGGCCTCAGTCGGGGCGCACTGCCTGCCGGTGTGCACCGGCGCTTATGTGCGTGACACCAGTGGCATCACCGACTTTTTTGCCCTGGACGAAGAAGCGGTTCACGACCAGGCCCGCGCGGTGGCCGAAGACGTGCCGGTGCAACTGATCAAGGTCGGTTTTGCCGGCACACCCGAAAGCCTGGCCGTGATCGCCGAGCTGGCCGATGACTACGACGGTGTGCCGGTGGTGGCTTACATGCCCAACCTGTCATGGTGGGAAGACGACAAGATTGACGCCTACCTCGACGCCTTTCGCGAATTGCTGCTGCCCCAGACCAGCGTGCTGGTGGGCCACCACAGCACCTTGCGCCGCTGGCTGCTGCCCGATTGGAGTGGCGAACGCAACCCCGGCCCACGCGACATTGCCAAAGCCGCTGCCGAACAAGGCGTGCCCTACACGCTGGTGACCGGCTTGCCGCTGCCCGAGCAGCACATCGACAACGTGCTGGCCTCACCTGAAACCGTGCTCAGTCACGACAAGTTTGAACGCATCGAGGCGGTGTTTGCCGGCGCAGGCGAGACCCTGACAGCCGCGCTGTGTGCGCTGCTGGCCACCGGCATGGAACTGCCCGAAGCCACCAACGAAGCGCTTCTTTACCTGGACCGCTGCCTGGACGAAGGTTTTCGCCCCGGCATGGGCCAGGTCATCCCGGACCGCCTGTTCTGGGCACTGCCCGATGACGAAGCGGCCGATGAAACCGATGGCCCAGACATCCACCCTGGCGCGGATTACTTTGAAGTGCCGTTCAACGAAACCAAACATTGAAGCTTGAAACCCGACATGACCGACCTGAACCAGACCCTGTTTGACCGTGCCGCCCAGGTGATCCCCGGTGGCGTCAACTCGCCCGTGCGCGCTTTTCGCGCTGTGGGTGGCACCCCCCGTTTTGTGCAACGTGCACAGGGCGCTTATTTTTGGGACGCCAACGGCCAGAAGTACATCGACTACATCGGCTCCTGGGGCCCCATGATCCTGGGCCACGGCCACCCCGCTGTGCTCGAAGCGGTGCAAAAAGCCGCGCTCGACGGCTTCTCGTTTGGCGCACCCACCGAGCGCGAGATCGAGTTGGCCGAGGAAATCCTCAAGCACGTGCCATCGATGGAAATGGTGCGCCTGGTCAGCTCGGGCACCGAAGCGGGCATGAGCGCACTGCGCCTGGCACGCGGCGCGACGGGTCGCAACAAATTCATCAAGTTTGAAGGCTGCTACCACGGCCACGCCGACGCGCTGCTGGTCAAGGCGGGCTCGGGCCTGGCCACCTTTGGCAACCCCACCAGCGCCGGTGTGCCACCCGAAGTGGTGCGCGACACGCTGGTTCTGGAATACAACAACATCCAGCAGCTGGAAGAAGCCTTTGCTCTGCACGGCAAGGAACTGGCCTGCGTGATGATCGAGCCGATCGCCGGCAACATGAACTTTGTTCGCGCCAGCGTGCCCTTCATGACGCGCTGCCGCGAGCTGTGCTCCGAGTATGGTGCGCTGCTGGTGTTTGACGAAGTGATGTCCGGTTTCCGTGTGGCACTGGGCAGCGCGCAAAGTGTGTATGCACAGCTCATCCCCGGCTTCAAGCCCGACATGACGGTCTTGGGCAAGGTGATTGGCGGCGGCATGCCGCTGGCTGCGTTTGGCGGTCCACGCGAAATCATGCGCCAGTTGGCCCCCACGGGCCCGGTCTACCAAGCGGGCACGCTCAGCGGCAACCCGGTCGCCACCGCCTGCGGCCTGGCCACCCTGAAAGAAATTGCCAAGCCCGGCTTCTGGGACTCATTGAGCACCCGCACCCAAAGTCTGGTCGATGGCCTCAAAGGTGCGGCTGCACAAGCCGGGGTGCCTTTTGCCGCCGATTGCCAGGGCGGCATGTTTGGATTCTTCTTGCTGCCCGAGTTGCCCCAGAACTACGCCAAGGTCATGACCAGCGACAGCCCGAAGTTCAACAAGCTGTTCCATGGCTTGCTGGATGGCGGCGTGTACATCGCCCCGGCCCTGTACGAAGCCGGGTTTGTGAGCGCCGCCCACACCGACGCCGACATCGCCGAGACCGTGCGCATTGCGGGCGAAGTGTTCGCAAAGCTGTGATGAAAGCCCTGCTCGCCCTCGCGCTGGTGGCCAGCACGCCGCTGGCGCATGCCGAGCTGCAAACCCAGCGCCTGTGGCTGAACACCGGCTTTTATTCAGCGCACTTTGACACGAACAAGGGCCTGCGCAACGCCAACCCCGGTCTCGGCTTTGAATACAAGCTCGATGACACCTGGAGCGCCACGGCAGGCCGCTTCATCAACAGTGACAACGCACATTCCAGCTACATCGGGGCCTACTACCAGCCCTGGACCATGGCGGGCATCAAATTCGGCATGGTCGCAGGTGCCTTCAATGGCTACCCCAAAGCCTTTGATGGCGGCTGGTTCCCGGCGGTCATCCCGGTCGCCACCTGGGAAGGCCAGCACATCGGCATGAATGTGGCGCTGGTGCCTCCGCTCAAGGACCGGCTGTATGGCGCAGTGAGTTTTCAGCTCAAGTTCCGACTCCCATGACACACCACAGCGCCGCCTTTCGTCGCCGCAGCCTGCTCGCCGCGGGCTGGGTCGGCCTGGCCACCCCCCTTTGGGCACAGAGCCCGGCCTGGCCTGCCAGCAAACCCATCAAGCTGATCGTGGCCTACCCGCCGGGCGGGGTCAGCGATGGGGTGGCCCGTGCGCTGGCTGAGCAGCTCTCACCCCGTCTGGGGGTGCCGGTCGTGGTGGACAACCGTGCGGGTGCCGGTGGATCGCTGGCCGTCAACCTGGTGGCCAAATCGCCCGCCGATGGCCACAGCTTTGTCTTCACCGCCCTGTCGCCTTTGACGCTCAGCCCGCACCTGGGGAACCTGCCCTACGATGCCCTCAAGGACCTCGCGCCTGTGGCCAGCGTGATGTATTCGCCAGTGCTGATTGCCGCCACACCGGCGTTTGCTCAAGGGGACTTCAAGGCATTGATCCAACGCGCCAAGCAGCAGCCGGACTCCGTGCGCTGGGCCACATCGGGTTCGGGCTCGCTGGGTCATCTGATGCTTGAGAACATTCGCAGCACAGCGCAGGTGCGCATCACGCATGTGCCTTACAAAGGTGGCGGCCAACAGATCACCGACGCACTGAGTGGTCAGTTTGAAATCCTCTCAACCAACGCATCGGGTGTGACCCTGCAACACATCAAGGAAGGTCGCCTGCGCGCGCTGGCGGTCGGTGCTGCGGCAAGACTCGACGCCTTGCCAGGCGTGCCCACACTGGGCGAACTGGGCTTTGCTTCGGCCAATTTCAGCTCACAGTTCGGCCTCTTCGCTCCAAGCGGCGTGCCTGCAGCCATCATCGAAAAGTTCAATGCCCAGGTCAACGCCGTGCTGGCCTTGCCCGCGGTGCGCGACCGCTTGCTGACGGCCGAATGCGTGGCAGCACCCAGCTCGGTGGCTGAATTCAGCAAAGCCATCAGTCAGGAACACCGGCACATGGGGTCCATCGTGCGTGACGCCAAAATCCAGGTGGATTGATCCACAGGACAGCACCGTCCGGGAAGCCCCCTTGCCAAACCAGCGATAATCCGCCCCTGCATTCACGTCCGGACCGGGCGCTTGCCCACTCTCTCCAGGACTCTCCCCATGAAAAAGAATTTCCCACTGCAAGCCGAAGGCAAACACCCTGACCGCGTGCTCGAAGCCGTCAAGCACGACATCCGCAAATACTTCAAGCGTGAACGCAACCGCGCTGTGCCCGCAGGCGCAGATTTTTGGGACTTTGACTGCAAAGTGGGCCTGACGGCGGACACCGCAGTGATCGTGCGGGTCAGTGGTGTGATCGAAGCCGTAGACGCTGCAGCCAAGTCAGGCGCAGCCTCGGTGTATGTGGAAATCCTGAGCAAGCACGGTGTGCGGGTACTCAAACCCGCCCAACCAGGGGACGATGAAGGCTTCAACGAATTCGACCACGAATGAACAAGGGCCCTGCGGGGCCCTTGTTCATTCTGGTTTCATTCTGGTTTTTGGGCTGCTGCGGCCGCCCGCAACTTGTCCTTCTTGCTTGGGCGCTTGCCCTTGATGCCACCATTGCCTTGGGGTGCTGGTGGTTGATCCACCGGCTCAAAACCCGGCACTTGTTCCAAAGCCAGTTCCAGACTTTCGCGTTTTTGAATCAGCTGCCAATGCGCCAGCGCAGCGGCGGTCACAAAGCTCACCGCATCGCCGTGTGCCCCGGCGCGACCCGTGCGCCCGATGCGGTGGGTGTAGTCGGTGGCCGAGCGCGGCAGGTCGTAGTTGACCACCACCGGCAACATGGCGATGTCGATGCCGCGTGAAGCCAGGTCGGTGGTCACCACCACATCCCAGCGGCCCGCCCTGAATTCATGCAGCACATCCTGCCGAGCCCCCTGGCTCATCTCGCCATGGAAAGGCGTGGCGTAAATGCCCGCTTTGTAGAGCTTGTTCGCCACATGCTCGCAGGCATACCGCGTGGCCACAAACACCAGCACCTGCTTCCAGCCATTTTGCTGAATCAGCTGGCGCAGCAAGGCCGTGCGGCTTTTTTCATCCACGCGGATGGCCCGCTGCGTGATGTCGGGTTGGTGGCCTTCAAAGGCTTCGACCGTGATGCGCACCGGATCCTGCAGCAAATCGGCTGCCAGCGCTTCGACTTCAGGCGCGAAGGTGGCCGAAAACAACAAGGTCTGGCGTTTGGCAGGCAGCAACGCCAACACCCTCTGCAACTCGTCGGCAAAGCCCAGGTCCAGCAGCCGGTCGGCTTCGTCCAGCACCAGATGCTGCACGTCCGCCAGGCGCAGTGCGTTGTGGTCGATCAGGTCCAACAAACGCCCGGGCGTGGCCACCACGATGTCGGCACCACCGCGCAAGCCCATCATCTGCGGGTTGATCGACACGCCGCCGTACACCACGGCCACTTTGAGCTGCTGTGGATAACCCAGCCGCGTGAACACATCGCCCACCTGCACCGCCAGCTCGCGCGTGGGCACCAGCACCAGCGTGCGCACCGGGCGGCGAAAGTTCGTCTGACGCGGAACCAACAGGTGCTGTTGCACCAGCGGCAAGGCAAACGCCAGCGTCTTGCCCGAGCCGGTGGGCGCGGTGGCCCACACATCGCTTGACGTCAGGACCGCCGGAATCGCCTCGGCCTGGATGGGTGTAGGGGCATACAAGCCCAAGTCACCCACAGCACGCAACAGCGCCGGAGCCAGTCCGAGTTGTTCGAAATTCAAGGCAGTCCGATCGTTCATCAATGACGGAAGTGACGCACGCCAGTGAACACCATCGCCACGCCACGCTCATTGGCGGCGTCGATGACTTCCTGGTCACGCATGGAGCCACCGGGCTGCGCCACACAGGTGGCACCTGCGTCCACCACCACGTCGAGGCCGTCGCGGAAGGGGAAGAAAGCGTCGCTCGCCACTACGGTGTTTTGCAGGCTGAGTTTGGCCGCTTCGGCCTTGATGCTGGCGATGCGTGCCGAATCCAGGCGGCTCATCTGGCCAGCGCCCACACCCATGGTCATGCCGTTCTTGCAGAACACGATGGCGTTGGATTTGACGAACTTGGCCACTTTCCAGGCGAACAACAGATCGTGCAACTCTTCGGGAGTCGGTTGTTTAACGGTGACGATTTTCAAATCAGCCAAAGCCAACTCATGGTTGTCGGCGCTTTGCAGCAACAGGCCCGAGCCCACGCGTTTGGTTTCCAAAGCGTTGCGCACATCGCCGTAGTTGGCGGGCAAGGCAATTTTCATCAAACGCACATTGACTTTGCTCTTGAACACTTCCAGCGCCTCAGCGCTGAAGTCGGGGGCCATCAGCACTTCGACGAATTGCTTGCTCACGGCTTCGGCCGCGGCTTTGTCCACAGGGCGGTTGAAGGCAATGATGCCGCCAAACGCGCTGGTGGGGTCGGTCTGGAAGGCTTTGCTGTAGGCCTCGAATGGTGTCGCGCCCACGGCCACGCCGCAGGGGTTTGCATGTTTGATGATGACGCAAGCCGAGGTGTCAAAGCTCTTGACGCATTCCCACGCCGCATCGGCGTCGGCGATGTTGTTGTAGCTGAGCTCTTTGCCTTGCAACTGCACGCCGGTGGCCAGCGATCCTGCAGAGGGTGCAAGGTCGCGGTACCAGGCTGCTTGCTGGTGGCTGTTTTCGCCGTAGCGAAGGTCTTGCACCTTCACATACTGCTCGTTGAACTGGCCGCTGAACTGGGCACGCTCAGGCACGTAGGTTTCGCTGAGTTTTTCAGCTTCAAAGTTGACGCTCGACAAGTAGTTGCTGATCGCACCGTCGTACTGGCTGATGCGGTTGAACGCGGCCACCGACAGCGCAAAGCGCAGCTTGTCTGAGAGCTTGCCGTTGGCTTTGAGTTCGGCCATCACGGCAGCGTATTGGCTGGCATCGGTCACGATGCCCACGTCTTTCCAGTTTTTGGCAGCAGAGCGCACCATGGCTGGACCGCCAATGTCGATGTTCTCGATCGCGTCGGCCAGTGTGCAGCCTGGCTTGGCGACAGTGGCTTCAAACGGATACAGGTTGACGATGAGCAAATCAATCGTGTCGATGTTGTGGGCCTTCAAAGCAGCCATGTGCTCGGGCGTATCACGGCGGGCCAGCAAGCCGCCATGCACTTTGGGGTGCAGGGTCTTGACGCGGCCGTCGAGCATTTCGGGGAACTGGGTGACTTCGGCCACTTCGGTCACGGGCAGGCCTTGCTCAGCCAAAAGTTTGGCCGTGCCGCCGGTGGAGATCAGGCTCACGCCCAGGGCGTGCAGTTCTTTCGCCAGGTCGACGATGCCGGTTTTGTCAGAGACAGAGATCAGGGCTCTCATGGGGGCTTTCTTCTACAAAGTTCAGATCAAGGGGCCGGGGTACACGGTTCCGGCGGGTATTCATCAGGGACCGGGCACCGCCCGATCTCCCGGATTCATTTCAGGAGGTCATGCTCCAGCAGTTTCTTGCGCAAGGTGTTGCGGTTCAGGCCCAGCCATTCGGCAGCACGCGACTGGTTCTGGCCCGACTGGGCCATCACCACATCGAGCAGGGGCTTTTCAACCAACTTGACCAGCATGTCATACAGGCCAGTCGGCTCGGTGCCATCCAGATCGCGGAAATAAGTTTCCAGGTTGCCCCGGATGCAGGTTTCGATGGATTGTTGTTCGCTCATTGCAATGTCTCCACAAGCGGCTGGGCACGGGTCGCGGGCAGGCGGTCCATCTGGCTGGCCAGGCCATCCAGAAAGTTCGCCACCGCGGCCAGTTGGTGCTGCGCCGTTTCGAGGGTGTTCATGTGTTCTCTGAATGCATCGCCACCGGGCAGCGCACGCACATACCAGCCGATGTGCTTGCGGGCCGAGCGCACGCCGGTGTATTCGCCATACAGGCCGTAATGGTCTTGCAGGTGTTCCAGCAGGGCGCGACGCACTTCGGCCACCAGCGGCGGGGCCAGGTATTCGCCTGTCGCCAGAAAGTGGCCGATCTCACGAAAGATCCAGGGGCTGCCCTGGGCGGCGCGACCGATCATCACCGCGTCTGCCCCGGTGGCCCGCAGCACTTCGCGGGCTTTCTCGGGCGAATCGATGTCGCCATTGGCCACCACCGGGATATTCAACGCGGCCTTGACGGCGGCCACGGTGTCGTATTCGGCAAACCCTTTGTAACCCTGCTCACGGGTGCGCCCGTGCACGGTGACCATCTGCACCCCCGCGCTCTCAGCGGCACGGGCCAGACTCAGGGCGTTCTTTTCGGCATCGCACCAGCCAGTGCGCATCTTCAGCGTCACAGGAACGCCGTGCGGCAAAGCGGCCTGCACCACGGCCGAAATGATCTGAAGTGCCAGCGGCTCGTCTTGCATCAGGGCCGAACCGGCCCACTTGTTGCAGACTTTTTTGGCAGGGCAGCCCATGTTGATGTCGATGATCTGCGCGCCCCGGTCGATGTTGTAACGGGTGGCGTCGGCCATCATCTGCGCCTCGGTGCCCGCAATCTGCACCGCAATCGGGCCAGGCTCACCGTCGTGGTTGGCGCGGCGCGAGGTTTTGAGCGATGCCCACAAATCCGGCCGTGAAGTCACCATCTCGCTGACCGCATAACCCGCCCCAAACTGCCTGCACAACTGGCGAAAAGGCCTGTCCGTCACCCCCGCCATGGGGGCAACAAACAAGTTGTTGGGCAATAGATAAGGGCCAATCTGCATGACTGGTGGGTGCTGGTGATGCGGGGGTTGCCTGAAAAGGAGGCACGATTGTAGTTGCTTAATATTTCAGCAAATGAAAGCCGGATGTGCTATGCAAATCCCCTTTCGACGGCTCGACCAACGCCCGCGAACGGCGGCGGCTAAACTGCCCCCATGGAAATTTGGCTCAATCAACTGCTGCAATGGCTGGCCTTGCCTGAATGGGGCCTGAGCACCGTGTTGGTGGTGTCTTTTGTCTCGGCCACCTTGCTGCCTCTGGGGTCAGAGCCGGCGGTTTTTGGGCTGGTCAAACTCAACCCGGATCTCTTCTGGCCAGCCATCGGTGTGGCCACGGCGGGCAACACGCTGGGCGGCATGCTCAGTTGGTGGATGGGCTGGGGTGCACACCAGCTGACAGACCGCTGGCGCGACTCGCCCACCCACGTACGGGCCCTGGCCTGGCTCGAAAAACTGGGCCCCAAAGCCTGCCTGCTGTCCTGGCTGCCTGTGATCGGCGATCCGCTTTGCTCGGTGGCGGGTTGGCTCAAGATGCCCCTGTGGCCTTGCACGCTGTACATGGCCATCGGCAAATTCGTGCGCTACCTGACGATGACAGCCTCCTTGCTGTGGATCTTCCCAGGACTGGCCTGAATCCTGACCAGGGGCGCGCTCGGATCAAAAAAAACCGCTCTGCAGAGCGGTTTTTCAGGGTGGGCAAGCTCAGGAGCTGAACAAAAAGTTCATCACATCGCCGTCTTTCACGACATATTCCTTGCCTTCGGCGCGCATCTTGCCCGCATCCTTGGCCCCTTGCTCGCCCTTGAAGGTGATGAAGTCGTCAAACGCGATGGTCTGGGCGCGGATGTAGCCTTTTTCAAAGTCGGTGTGGATCACGCCTGCGGCTTGCGGGCCGGTGTCGCCCACGCGGATGGTCCAGGCGCGCACTTCCTTCACGCCCGCAGTGAAATAAGTCTGCAGGCCCAGCAGCTTGTAGGCAGCACGAATCAGGCGGTTCAGGCCCGGCTCGTCCTGGCCCAGCTCCTTGAGAAACTCCAGGCGATCGGCGTCCTCCATCTCGGACAACTCGGCCTCGATCTTGGCGCAAATCGCCACAACGGGGGCGTTTTGCTTCTCGGCAAAGGCCTTGAGGCGGTCCAGGAAGGGGTTGTTCTCAAAGCCATCTTCCGACACGTTGGCCACAAACATGGCGGGCTTGGCGGTGATCAGGAAGAACTGCTTGAGTTCGGCGCGCTCTTCCTTGCTGAAGTCGATGGTGCGCACGGGCTGGGTGTCGTTGAGCGCAGTTTGGCATTTTTCAAGGATCGCCATTTGCTTGACGGCGTCCTTGTCGCCCGAGCGGGCGATTTTGCTCACGCGGTGGATGGCTTTTTCAACCGCCGCCAGGTCGGCCAGGCACAGCTCGGTCTGGATGACTTCGATGTCAGCAATCGGGTCGACCTTGTTGGCCACGTGGATCACATTGGGGTCTTCAAAGCAGCGCACCACGTTGACGATGGCGTCGGTTTCACGGATGTGGGCCAGAAACTTGTTGCCCAGGCCTTCGCCCGTGCTGGCACCGGCCACCAGACCGGCGATGTCCACAAATTCGACAATGGCAGGCACGATGCGCTCGGGCGTGATGATTTCGGCCAACTGCTGCAAGCGTGGATCGGGCACTTCGACCACACCAGTGTTGGGCTCAATTGTGCAAAAGGGGTAGTTCTCAGCGGCAATGCCGGCTTTGGTCAGGGCGTTGAAAAGGGTGGATTTGCCAACGTTGGGCAAACCCACGATGCCGCATTGGAGGCTCATGGATGGCTTTCGGTGATTCGGGAGACAGCCGATGATTTTAGCGGGTGGACAGTTCCTGCTGCCCCGGCCCACTTGCACCGGATGCGCGCACCCGCGAATGCACTGATTCCGGCTTCAGCCAGGTCAGGCGCCACCTACAATGCAGGCCATGGCAAATCCCCCCGATATCTGCATCCGTGGCGCTGGCATTGTGGGCCGCACCTTGGCCTTGCTGCTGGCCCGTGAACGCCTGCGTGTGAGCCTGGTCGATGTGCCGCCCACATCGGTGGCCCCGGATGTGCGGGCTTATTCCCTCAATAGCGCGGCCGTGGCCTTGCTGCAAGACCTGCGCTGCTGGCCCGAAGCACCTGCAGCCACCCCGGTGCACCAGATGCAGGTGTGGGGCGACCATGGTGGTGAATTGCATTTTTCAGCAGGCCCCATGGGCACGGACGAACTCAACTGGATGGTGGATGTCCCCGTGCTGGAAGCGCGGCTGGCGGCTGCCGTGCAATTTCAGCCCCTGATTGACGTGGTGCAGACACCGGTGGCCGCACCGCTGACCGTGGTCTGCGAAGGCCGTGCCAGCCAGACCCGGGCCGAATTGGGCGTGGCATTTGATGTGTCGCACTACCCCCAACATGCCGTGGCCACCCGCTTGCACTGCGAACTGCCGCATGGCGAGGTGGCCCGCCAATGGTTTGGCTGGAGCCAGGTACCCGGCCTGTCCGAGCCCCAGTCCGAGATTCTGGCGCTGCTGCCTCTGGGGGGCCCAGGTGGGCACGAAGTGGCATTGGTCTGGTCGGTCCACCCCTTGCGGGCGCAGCAGCTGCAAGCGCTGCCCGCTGAAGAATTTGCCGCTGAACTGACCCAGGCCTGCAGCCTGGCCTTGGGTCACATGACGGTGTCGGCCGAACGCGCCGTCTGGCCCCTGCAACTGGCCCGCGCTTCGCGCTGGACGGGCGCAATGCCGGGGACGACCCAGGGTGCATTTGTGCTGGCGGGTGACGCCGCCCATGCCATGCACCCCCTGGCTGGTCAGGGCCTGAACGTGGGACTGGCCGACGTGGCCGAACTGGTGCGCGTGATCCGTGCCAAGGAATTCTGGCGTCCGCTGCACGACCCCAAACTGCTGCGTCGCTACGAACGTGCCCGTCAGGCCGACGTGCAGTCCATGGGCTTGGTCACCGATGGCTTGCAACGCCTGTTTGCCCAACCCGGCCCGGTCTGGCAAAACCTGCGCAACTGGGGCATGCGCGGCTTTGACCGCAGTGGCCCATTGAAAAACTGGATGACCCGCCAAGCCATGGGCATCAACTCCGCGCGCTGAGCCAGGCGCGTATTTTTGAATCACTGAAAGCCCTACGATGAACTTTGTCCGCCCCCTGCTGATGGCCTGCCTGGTGCTCGCAATGAGCCCGGTGCTGGCCCAGGAAGCCACGCTGCGCAAAAACCTGGCCGAGCGCCTGCCCAACTTGCCCAAAATCGACGAAATCAGCAAAACACCAATGAATGGTCTGTATGAAGTGCGGATGGGCGCGGACGTGATGTACGCCGATGCCGAAGGCAACTTCCTGATCCAGGGTGCGCTGATCGATGTGAAACAAAAACGCAACCTGACCGAAGAACGTATCGAAAAACTCTCGGCCATCCCGTTTGATCAGCTGCCCCTGAAAAACGCCTTCACCCAGGTGCGTGGCAACGGCAAACGCAAACTGGCCATCTTTGCCGACCCCAATTGCGGCTACTGCAAGCGTTTTGAAAAAGACTTGCAAAAGCTGGAGAACGTGACGATTTACCACCTGCTCTACCCCATCCTGGGCGACGACTCCAAAACCAAGTCCAAAAACATCTGGTGTGCCAAAGACAAGGCCAAAGCCTGGAACGACTGGATGATCAACGGCACCACCCCAGCCAATGCCACCTGTGACAGCGCAGCCGTAGACGCCAATGTGGAGTTCGGCAAAAAGCAACGCATCACCGGCACCCCGACCCTCTTGTTTGTGGATGGCACCCGCGTGCCCGGCGCGGTGCCCCTGGCTCAGGTCGAAAAACTGCTGAATGACATCAAATGATCCCCATACCCACTTCTGAAGACAGCACCTGGGCCCTGATCCGCCGCCTGGGCTACGCCGGTTTGATCCCGTTTGTGTTTCTGGCCTTGTGCCTGTGGCTGGTCGGCCCGGACCTGCACCCCTATGTGGCGCTGGCCATGCAAGGCTATGGCGCGGTCATCGTGTCCTTTCTGGGCGGCATCCACTGGGGTGTGGGCTTTCGCAATGCGTTGATCACACCCAACGCCCCCCGCATCCATTTCACCTGGGGCGTGGCCCCCTCATTGTTGGCCTGGGTGGGCGTCATGATGCCCGCGTTTGCGGGCCTGCCCTTGCTGGGCTTTGTGTTGATCGGTTGCTATGTGATGGACCGCCGCACCTGGCCTGCTGCCGGTCTGGCCCCGTGGCTGCCCATGCGTTTGCAATTGACCATCGTGGCATCGCTGAGCTGCTTTTTGGCCGCGGGTGCGACCTGATTGCCTCAGCAGGGCGACTGACTGAGCTTGTGGGAGCCGCGCCCTCGCGGCGATTGCCCCCAAAAACCCACCATCGCCGCGAGGGCGCGGCCCCCCACACCAGCACTGCGCCATGAGCCCCATTCACTACACCATCGAAGCCGCCGACCTGCATGCCCACCTGTTTCGGGTCACGCTCACCATCGCACAACCGGCCGCGGAACAAACCGTGTCGCTGCCGGTGTGGATTCCGGGCAGTTATCTGGTGCGCGAGTTTGCCAAGAACCTGCAAAACCTGAGCGCCCGACAAGGCCGCCGCACCGTCACGCTGACCCAGCGCGACAAATGCAGCTGGGACATCGTCTGCCAACCCGGTCAGCCCTTGGTGCTGGGCTACGAGGTTTACGCCTTTGACGCCTCGGTGCGCACCGCCTGGCTGGACAGTCAGCGTGGTTTCTTCAACGGCACCAGCCTGTGCCTGCGCGTGCATGGCCAAGAAGATCTGCCGCATCTGTTGCAAATGTCAGCCGTCAAAACCCAGCCCGACTGGCAAGCGGCCACGGGCCTTGCCCCGGTCAAGACCGACAAAAAAGGCTTTGGGCTCTACCAGGCAGCGAACTACGACGAACTGGTGGACTGCCCGGTTGAGCTGGGTGCATTCTGGTCCGGCAGCTTTGTGGCCTGCGGCATCCCCCACCGCTTTGTGGTGGCCGGTGCCCTGCCCTCGTTTGACGGCGAGCGCTTGCTGGCCGACACCCAAAAAATCTGCGAAGCCGAAATCCGCTTTTGGCACGGCAACGGCAAACAGGCCGGCGTCAAAGCCCCGCACAAGAATTACCTGTTCATGCTCAATGCGGTGCACGACGGTTATGGGGGTCTGGAACACCGCAACAGCACGGCCCTGATCTGCAACCGTACCGACCTGCCACGCCAGACCGCCCCCCACAGCAACGAGGGCTACACCACGCTGCTGGGGCTGATCAGCCACGAGTACTTTCACACATGGAACGTCAAACAACTGCGCCCTGATGTCTTGGCCCGCTACGACTACACGCAGGAAAACTACACCTCACTGCTGTGGTTTTTTGAAGGCTTCACCAGCTATTACGACGACCTGCTGCTGCGCCGCGCCGGACTGATCGACGACACCACTTACCTCAAGCTGCTGGGCAAAGCCATCGCCCAGGTGCAGCAGACTCCTGGCCGCCATGTGCAAACCGTGGCTCAGGCCAGCTTTGACGCATGGGTCAAGTATTACCGCCAGGACGAAAACACCCCCAATGCCACGGTGAGCTACTACACCAAAGGCTCGCTGGTGGCGCTGTGTCTGGACCTGTCTTTGCGCCAAGAAAACCAGACACTCGACAACGTGATGCGCGGCCTGTGGAAGCGCTGCAAGGCCGGACCCATGCGCGAACAAGACCTGCTGGACGAGCTGCAGACAATGACGGGCCACGACTGGCAAGCCCGCATCAACACCTGGGTGCACAGCACCCATGAGCTGCCTCTGCGCGAATTGCTGACGGCACACGGCGTCACCATCGAAGCCGACACCGCCCCCATGGCCCAACGCCTGGGCCTGCGTGTGAGCGAAGCCGGGGGCAGCGTGCACATCAAAGGCGTGCTGCGTGGCAGCGCGGCCGAAGCCGCCGGACTGGCAACTGGCGATGAATGGCTGGGCCTGGATGTCGGGAGCTCAGGCCAAGGGGGCAGCTGGCGGCTGAACAAACTGGATGACCTGCCCGCACTGCTGGGCAAGGCACGGCAACTGATTGCGCTGGTGTCCCGCGACAAGCGTCTGCTGCGCTTGAGCCTGAAAGTGCCCGAACAAGCCAGCGGCTGGAAACTGGGCCTGAGCACCAACCGCAAAGCGGGCTGGCCTGCGGCCTGATATTTTGTGGGAGCCCTGCCCTCGGGGCGAATGGGCTCTTGGAGCGGCGAAGTGGTTTGGTTTCGCGGCGGTGGCACTGCGCCCACAATGCAACGCCCCTCAACCAAGGTCACTTGCTGCGCAGATCCACCACACGCTTGGCTTTGCCCTGACTGCGCTCAACGCCACCCTCGGCCTTGAGTTCAATCGCCACGCTGGAGCCGATGTAGACCTTGATCTCGTGTTGCAGCAGCTTGGCCGCAGCACGGGCTTCCATGCTGTCGGGTGACACACCGGGCTTGGTCTCGACCAACACTTTCAAATCGTCCATCGGACCATCACGCGTCAGCACGCACTGGTAGTGCGGTGCCAGCTCGCTGCGCTTGAGGATCAGCTCCTCGATCTGGCTGGGGAACACGTTCACACCGCGGATGATCATCATGTCATCGCTGCGGCCGGTGATCTTTTCCATGCGGCGCATGGTGCGTGCGGTGCCAGGCAACAAGCGGGTCAGGTCACGCGTGCGGTAACGGATGATGGGCAAAGCTTCTTTGGTCAGGCTGGTGAACACCAGCTCACCCATTTCGCCATCGGCCACCGGCTCACCGGTTTCGGGGTTGATGATCTCTGGGTAGAAGTGATCTTCCCAGATGGTGGGGCCATCTTTGGTTTCGATGCACTCGCTGGCCACGCCCGGCCCCATCACTTCAGACAGCCCATAGATGTCCACCGCATCGATGGCCATGCGCTTTTCAATGGCGGCACGCATGTCATTGGTCCAGGGCTCGGCCCCGAAGATGCCGATGCGCAGCGAGCTGCTCTTGGGATCGATGCCCTGGCGCTCGAACTCGTCGGCAATCGCCAACATGTAGCTGGGCGTGACCATGATGATGTTGGACTTGAAGTCCTGGATCAGCTGCACCTGACGCTCGGTCTGGCCGCCGCCAAAAGGCACCACCGTGAGGCCCAATTTCTCGGCCCCGTAGTGCGCGCCCATGCCGCCGGTGAACAGGCCATAGCCGTAGCTCACATGCACCATGTCGCCTGGACGGGCACCGCCTGCGCGGATGCTGCGCGCCACCACGGTGGACCAGGTGTCGATGTCTTTCAGGGTGTAGCCCACCACCGTGGGTTTGCCGGTGGTGCCGCTGGACGCGTGGATGCGGGCGCATTTTTCACGCGGCACGGCAAACATGCCAAACGGGTAGCTGTCGCGCAGGTCGGACTTGGTGGTGAAAGGAAATTTGGCGATGTCGGCCAGGCTCTTGCAGTCGTCGGGGTGCACACCTGCTGCGTCAAACTTGGCGCGGTAGACCGGCGAATTGGCATAGGCGTGCTGCAAAGTTTGTTGCAGCCGCTTGAGCTGCAAGCTGCGCAGCTCGTCGATGCTGGCCTTTTCGATCGGCTCCAGAGGGAAGGCTTTTTGATTCATGAAAACTCCATTGGATCGGTTGGGAACAACGCCAGGGCTTGACCCCAAATTTTTATTCCGGCACCACAGTGCCTGGGATCTGCGCACTCTTGCCACGGAACATCGCGATCACCTCACCGTTCTGGTTGGTGACCTTCATGTCATAAATGCCGTGGCGGCCGCTCAGTGTCTGCTCAACGCCTTCGCAGGTCAGCACATCGCCCAGCTTGCCGGGCTTCAAGAATTCGATGCTGCAGCCCGCAGCCACCGCGTTCTTGTTGTAACTGTTGCAGGCAAATGCAAAGGTCGAGTCGGCCAGGGTGAAGATGAAGCCACCGTGGCAAATCTGGTGCCCGTTCAGGTGCAATGGCTTGACCTCCATGCGCATCACGGCCCGGCCCGGCTCACAGGTCAGCAACGCCATGCCCATGGTGTCTTTGGAGGCCACGTCGACGGCGAACATGGTCTCACCCACCCGGCGGGCCAAGGTTTGGGGATCGCTCGTGCTCATCATTCGCCTTTGAATTGGGCGGGGCGCTTTTCGAGGAAAGCTTGCACCCCTTCGAAATAGTCGTGCGTGCGACCCAGCGCCGATTGGGTGTCGCGCTCGGCATCCAGGTGTTCGGACAGCGTACGGGTGGTGGCCGATTGCAACAAGGCACGGGTGGCCACCAAGGCTTTGGTCGGCATTTGCGCCAGACGCTCGGCCAAGGCCAGAGCCGCAGCCAGGGCATCGTCGGCCACGTCCCAAATCATGCCCCACTCCTTGGCTTGCGGGGCCGTCAACTTGTCACCCGTCATGGCCAGAGCCATGGCACGGGCCAGGCCCAGGCGCTCGACCAACAACCAGCTGCCCCCCGCGTCAGGAATCAGGCCAATCTTGCTGAAGGCCTGAATGAAGCTGGCCCCTGGGGCGGCAATCGCGATATCGCACGCCATGACCATCGAAGCCCCAGCACCGGCCGCCACGCCATTGACGGCTGCAATGGTGGGCATGCGCAGCGACTGCAGGCGGCGCGTGCTGGGATTGAATGCCTGGTCAATGATGGGGCCGGGATCGGCCCGTTCCACGCGGTTGGGGCCGGGGGTGAAGTCAAAATCCGACAAATCGGCCCCGGCGCAAAAACCACGCCCGGCCCCCGTGATGACAGCGGCGCGGATGGCCGGATTGGCCTCGGCCTTGTTGAGGGCCGCCCACAGGTCGTGGTGCATCTGGCGCGTGAAACTGTTGAGTGCGGCGGGCCGGTTCAAAGTGATCAGGGCAACCGCACCGCGCTCTTCATAAAGCACCGTGGGATCGGCAGATTCGGTCATGACATTTCTCCTTGGTCTGCGAATCTACCATTAACCGACCGATCGGTTGGTTAATGTTTTCCCGGATACTCGTCGGCATAACAACCTGCTCGGAACAGGAAACGATCAATCAATGGAAGACAGCGCAGGGGCTGCGATGTGTCGCTTTCTACCCCTATGTCGCTCTGGCGAGTGTGGTGGCCAACGCTCAAAACCTGCCTGCAGTCCCCGGCACTGACCCTGTGCAGGAGATCACGGTACGTGCTGCAGCCTGATCTGTTGAGCCAAAGCCTGTACGACAGCCCCGGTCTGAACCAGTCGCAAATCGACCGCTTCCGCCAGGGCCGCACCATCCGGCTTGCACTGGACTGGCCTGTTGGATGGCAGTCACCACGCCGAAAGCCAGACCCAAGGCGGCTTGGGTATAGTGGTGCGATCCAGGTCAATGGCCGGTTGCGGCTATGTTCCTGCACAACATCACGTCTCAAACCCTACAGGAGAACCTCCGTGAGCTACGAAAACATTGAAACCCGCGTCGAAGGCGGCCAAGTCGGCATCATCACCCTGAATCGCCCCAAGGCCCTGAACGCCCTGAATGGCCCACTGATGGACGAGCTGGGCACGGCCCTCAAGGCTTTTGACGCCGACGAGGCCATTGGCTGCATCGTCATCACCGGCAGCGAAAAAGCCTTTGCCGCCGGGGCCGACATCGCCGCCATGGCCAAGTACAACTTCCACGAGGTCTACAAAAATGACTTCATCACCCGCAACTGGGA
>Ga0228701_1000810_pt1 | contig 23552 bp, 24 predicted proteins | sample McNCre117_Aug_MG_2_FD_178017 | JGI IMG/M metagenome (GOLD analysis project Ga0228701, IMG submission 178017) | Freshwater microbial communities from McNutts Creek, Athens, Georgia, United States - 11-17_Aug_MG | ecosystem: Environmental > Aquatic > Freshwater > Creek | place: USA: Georgia...
TTGGCCGTATTCGTTTTCGAGACCTGTCTTTGTTTTCATAGAACGCTCCAGCTTGGTGTTGTTAGTTGAGGGGAGATGTAGATTCCGCGTCCCTCGTTTCGCGGTTTGAAAGGGGTGGTACTTGCTCAATCATTAAGGGCCACAAGAACCACCGACAGTCAGGCTTCACATCTACAAGGCATCACCTGACTGCCCATCAAACGTTGGCCCCACCAATCAGCTCTCGCCGTTGTTTCTCTTCATCACTCGCTCTGTTGCAGCCATTACTTCCTTGAGCAGCATCCGAATTTGTTCTGGACTCATACCTGCCTCCTCAGCAGAAATCTGTATCTCAACGCCTGGCATCACATGAAGGTGCGTTTTCACCTCCATGGAGCCAGGTTTTCTAGTGCTGGTTGGGGGGGGCTCAGCTTCCCCATCCATCACTTGCCGAATTCGTTCCAGCGGAACCTTGGCTTCAGTAAGTTTCTTTACCCGCAGGAGTTGGTCCAGATGGGTATCAACGTAATGAGCAGCCTTGGTTTCGCCGATCGGTCTGTCCACCAATCCGAGCTGGATGTAGTAACGGATCGTCCTCTTCGGGATGTCCGTCAACTGGCTCAACTCGTCAGCGGTAAAGGTCTTGGTGTTCATGTTTGGAAGGGCGTTTTGGATTATTGTAACAGTTTCAAGTGTCGCAAACAACTGTCGCAATAAATCAGGCCACTTTTAGCCAAAACCATCACCCAAACCAGAGGGGCAGACTGACAAAGGGTCACTGTAGGTAGCGCTGGGCTCAGGGGGTGAGCCTTGCCAACAGAAGAATGTGGGATGGCCGGGTCGGAATCAATTCCCGCTCAAAAAAGTCGGGAATTCACACCGTAGGTGTGTCTGGCCGGAGCAGGTCAGAAGTTGACGACCAGGACAAAAACGTGGTCTTCTAGAAAAACGAAATCAACGCCGAAAGGAACTACATGACCACGACAACAAGCATCAACGGGCTCATCAAGCTGGCAATAGACGAGTGCACACGAGTGGCCAAATTGAAGGACGCAGCTTACAGTCCCACAATGAAGACAGCAATTGAGTCTGTTCTAGAAATGGTGATCACGAAATCTGGCAATGAAGCCAAGGTGATGGAACTCGCAGTGAAGGTGCGTGAGGCTTTGAAATGAAATAGGCAATGCCAACAGCCATTTGAGTTGTGTTTGCAAGATTGCTAATTTGGCATTCGGCTTATGCTGAAACGCTAAATAACAAAGTGATTGAAGAAGGCCAAAATTTGAAGTACAACATCTCCCGCGCTTGCAAAACAAAGCTCACGTGACGAACACTCTTGATAACAAACATGGTAATTTAAATGAACAAATTCAATCTGACTCTTGATGAAAAATTAACTGGACTGATGATCTATCTACTTTTCAAAAGTCAGGCAGGACTAGATGCTTTCTATGTTGCCGATTATTTTGGAATGAATGCCGTAGAGTGCGAAGATCCCGATCAGGAAGCAACCGACATAGACGAACCATTAAGAAATTGGATCAAGATAGGTGGAAAAGTAAACTTTGCCTGGTTTGAAAATAACGGAGATCTTGATCATTTAACAATGGGCGAGAGCCCGTTTGGACAATTAAGAATTCGAAATCCCGTCCTTCACAAGGAAATAAAAATAGTAAGAGACAAATTCAGCAAGCGATGGAGTAATGACTGGAAGCAAATCCAGCCCAAAATTTTGGCCGCCAGAAGCCTTGCACATATGAAACCCGGGCCTGATGCACTTGAGCTGACATGGCAATCGATCGTGAGCTCTTGTGCTAGAAAACTTCAGCAGTCAAATAGGTCAATGGAATCTAAGAAAGTGTTGGAGCTTTCGTTTCAGAATGTCTTCAATAATTTAAAAATTCAACAAAGTACGGCTTGATTTTTTCTGATCACCATGCACGCTCAATACAGATCAATAAACCTGATTCCTAAAGATGACCAAAGGTACCAAGAGCATTGCAGCAAGATGAGGTTTATCAACAATAGCAATCGATTTTCAGGAGATTTTGATTACAAACAAGTTATTACTGCTTGGCTAGAGCAAAAAATCATCCAGCATGTTTCAAGAAAATTCATCTATGACAAGCGATGCATTCTGACATGGGAAGAAATTACCAGCATGAACAGATACAGCAGAAAATTCAAAGAAATTGACTGCCTGTTCAGCTCTGATGATGGACCACTTTATATGGAGGTAAAAGCAAGTCTTTCAAAGTCCAGCTTCAAAAGAGGCAAAACACAAATTAATGAAAACTTTAAGCTTTTATCTTTGGTCAATAACAAAACAAAATCGATTCTTGTTATGGCTGACTGCAGGTGCTTCGATTCCTCATTCGGTTATGCAAAAGAATTTATTGACAGCGATACAGATACGAGTGCAAGGTATAAATTGATTCATGGCTTAGGAATTCCGGAAGCCTGGAGTGGATCAGACAAATGGCTATGGCTCTTAGACCAAAAAGACGTTCTTGAGCTTGCCAAAGTTTATGGGCCACCGGAGGAAGAGCAAGATTGGTTTCAAGATTACTGAATCTTGATTTAAAAGTGCTGGGATTTACTAAGAATGATGACAATAGATTTTATAGATAAACAGGTCTGATGACTCCGGGCGGATCTGCTCTAAGTACGTCTAGTCCTTCTGGGGAAAATTCAAGTTGAAGTGCGTTCGCTAAATCGATTACGGTGCGCAAATGACTTTCGTAGTTTCGTTCATCAGCATTAGTCCAGGTAATACTGAAGAATAAACCCTTGGATTTGATAGTTATTTTTTGTGACATCAAAGGGAGAATGTCATATCTTTCATTGAGCTGCATTGGTGTAAATACATTTAATGAACCGAGTAAATCTTTAAACTTCTGAGTAGCTTCCGCCCCTAGAATTTTTCGATCGATGTAATGTTGTCTTTTAGAAGTAATTAGAGATTTAGATGAAATAATTAACGTAAATTTGAAATCATTATTTTTAGCATATGGATAGTATGTAACAGTTGATTTGATACTGTTGAGGTTTGGTCGGCTTAGTTTGAATTTCATAAATTTAAATTCATTTTGAAAAATTAAATCAGATCAGCAAAATCATCAACCTTAATGTCGCTGCACCCGTTAAGCATATCAGCTGCTAATTCACGCTTCCTTGAAAGTAGCATATCTAGTCGAACATCAAAGCTAGGGAATCTGGGGCTGACCACACCTGGGTAATAGACCTGGATGGTGCGAGCTTGACCAATTCGATAGGCTCTTGCCGTTGCCTGATCCTCTTTGGCTGGATTCCAAGTTCGAGTGAAATGAATTACATGATTTGCAGCCTGAATGTTGACCCCAAAACCTACTGCTAGAGGCGACAGGATGATTACATTAAAACCGGCCTTACGTTGAAAAGCGTCTATTAATTGTTGTCGATTTTCATTGGCCCGGGGATCAGCTGATGTGTCACCATTGACAATGGATGGAGCAAAACCAAATATGGCCGCAATTACGCGCTGCAACTTCAGCTGAAGCTCACGGAATTCACAAAAAATAATAACTTTGTGATTTCCTAATTGATCAGCTGCTAGTTCTCGCATCAGGTTGATTAGCCAGCCCATCTTGGGCGACTCGCTTAGTAACCTATCAATTGATATGTCGTTCGTGGACGATTCTGCGTGTCCATGCGGATCCGAGCAAATTTTCCGAATAGCTTGTAATGCTTGGAGTTGCGCTGACGGATTGACTTGACGTTGCTCATGGAGATTTGCAAGTGCCCGCTCGTAGAGTTGATGTTGATACTCTGACATAGCGAGTTGCTTGCAGGCTTGATCTTCTTTGGGAGAGGGGAGGTCCTTAGCAACATCAGTTTTTTTACGGTGAAGAATTTGTGGGCGGATCAACTCTCGTAGTTCTTCTACCTTGAGTTGCTGCTCATGTGTCTTCGCTTCAATGGGTTGCCTGTAAGTACGCGAGAAGAAATTGAGTGCACCAAGCATGCCTGGCTGAACAAAATCAAATAGACACCAGAGATCCGCCAATGTGTTCTCAACGGGTGTCCCAGTACACGCAATCCGAAATCTGACCTTTTGTTTTTTTGCGGAGCGGGTAACTAAAGCTGCAGGCGTTTTGATCTTCTGCGCTTCATCACAGACCATGACCGACCAGGGTTGGCTGGCAAGAGCGAACTCAAGGTCGCGCATCGTCTCATAGGTGGTCAGCACCAGCTTGTTGTTGCCAATCCACCCTTTCTTCAGAAGCCGAGTAACGCCCTCAGCCTTTAACGTTGCATCAATCTCATTTTTGGCAACACGCAGTTGCTTCAAGGTGGACCCGTACAACAGAAGAGTTGGAAGTGTGCCTGGTTGAAAGAAGCGCTCTAGCTCGTTTTGCCAATTTTCAAGTAGCGCGACAGGAGCAACAACAAGCGCGGGAGGTAGATCTGGCTCTGCCTCAAACGCTGAAGCAATGAACGTAAGCAACTGCAAGGTCTTGCCGAGGCCCATATCGTCAGCAAGAACAGTCCCCCGACACTGGTGAGGGGATAGCTTCCAGAGATGTTGAAGCCAAGCTACCCCGGTATGCTGGTGATCCTTAAGTTGAACCGTAGGCAGCAAAGCGGATGGGAGCGCTGGTTTCGTGCCCTCAGCCATGGTCAGGGCATCAGCTCTGTTCTCTGTGTAATCAATGTCCTCAAGGTTGCGCTTGATTACCAAGCGCTTCTTGGGAGAGTTTGGCTGCTTAATGTTCTTGGATGGTGGTTTAAACTTCTTTTCCTTCAAGTCCTCGCGAGCTGCCTTCAGATCTTTCAGCGCCAACTGAGCATCGTAAAGAGGGACAGGCTCTTTGAATCCAACTACCTGTACATGTGTTTTGTTGCTGCGTATCGCCTCTTCAACGGCTTGATGCAGCGGCACAATGTTTTTAAATGGAAAGGAAACTATCGTGACCTGACCAGTTTTCTTATCTACAGAAGCCAGACCTGTTGTAATGTTTTCATCGAACCAGCCGTTTTCATTGTTTTTCTTGGAGATGACTGGAACGACGAATGGCTTCTCGAATCCAATGGATTCGATTCGATCTGAATAATGACTGAGATCAAGGACTTCCGACGCAGTCCACAGCTCTGGAGAGCTCCATGCATCAAGCCATGCGGTCAACTGATCAATGTGGTCTAGCGTGTCTCCAATGACCTCTAAGTCGTACCGTATCCATGCAAACGAATGTGAATTTAATTGATGGCTTGTTGTGGCTTTATGGATAAAGCGATTTAACTCACTTGGAGAGTCAAACCAATAAATGGTGGCTGATGTATCTGGTCTGGAAAGATCATTTATGAGAATGCCAACGCGTGTAATTTCATCGAACTCGCCAAATTCAGCATGCGGAGTGAACTGCGCAAAACTGATCCCAGCTTTTGTTAGTTGTGACTCAACGTCATTAGGGTTCAATACTTTTCCAGCTTCCTCTCCAAGCAAAGAAAATGGGTTGCGCACGAAAGCTTCCGCACGAGCACCAGAAACCCTTCTGGCGGGCATTTTCTTGACTTCATCTAAGACGGTCTTTACCTCTGGTGTGAGCACAATTCGTGTGACTGACAAGCCGTCTGGGACTTCATAGGAGTCGCTTAGAGGGAATTTGTCAAATATAGAGATCCAGTCAGGCGGTGCATCTTCAAACGTGGGGAAAATTTCAATCACACGATCTTCAGACTCCCCACGCCTTTCGATCTCCAATTTCAATTTCTGAGGGGTAAGAACGATCGTTTTGGAGACATAGTCAGAAACCGGGGAGGAAGTATCAAAAGCGAGTCTTCTGATTTTTCCGTATTGGATCTCTTTGAATTTTTGATCGCGTTTCTCAGCAGGGACAGCATGAAATGCTTGCAACTCATCTAAGAGTTCTGCGACTAGAGGTTTGAGAAGATACGCTCCATCACGGGAACGGAGTACTTTGCCTTCCAATTTGGGTTGCGATGTGAGTGGAATTCCGTCCGAGTCCACCCATTCCTCTAGAAGAATTGAAAAAGTGGGGTCAAGTAGTGCCCCTGAATTTTTCAACTTCGGGACAGCAGGGGTATATACCGGTATCCCCAGAGGATCAATATAACTTGCAAAGTCTTCATCTGAAAGTATTTGATAAACAGAGTCCCAGCTGATCGAGTACTCATATTTCTCATGGCGGGCTAGCCCTTCTGTAGCCAGCTGAGAAAGGCGTCGAGCTTGATCGGTGACCATCTCATTAGCGGATTCAGTACCGTTTGAAATCGCAACTGGATTAGTGGCGAATTCGTACTTAATACCCTCATGTCCGAAATGCAACCTAACTGCATTCGATTCAACAGGAGTCGCTTCCTTGGAGGTTTTTTGGTTGAAAATTTTATTAAAGAAGCTCATTGTTTATTTGATCCAGTAGCCTCTACCAGCCACGTACTTGAAGCCACGACGTTCCAAGTAAGTTGCCAAGCCTGGGTCTAGTGACCTGTCCGTCAATGTCACCCAAAGATTGCCTTGCTTGGCTCTGTAATCTTCAATTCTTGCCCTGGAAACATCAACCACAGTTTTGAGCTCGCTCATGTTGAGCGGCAATACCCTAGACGATAGGGTTGGAGTCGATGTGGGCTGCGAAGCGTTGGATCGGTAGATAGGGGTTTGGCTGGACGCCGTTGGTACAGATTGACTAAGCCTACGTCTAAGGACATGATCAAACGAAAACTCCCAACTACCCATGTGAGAGTGCTTTCCAAGCGATCCCTGCAGATTTTTAAGTCTAGGGGTCGTACGATAGGTGTACTTCATCTCAGGTGATGCTTGGTCTGCTTGATAAATGAACATTGCATTGTTCTTGGTAGAAAACTCAATGACCAAATACTCACCGATGCGCATTACAAATGCGTTGTTCTCAGGACGGCTCGGCTCTTCAAGCCGACGAATTGATCCACCCATTCGATCGCGTACGTCTTTGAATGCGGTCCTCTGGTCAGCAAAGGCCATATCTCCCAAGTAGAACCACATCTCCGTAATGTGCTTTTCCCATTTCAGCCAATAGTTGAGTCTTCGAATATCTGCAGCTCCGTCTTGGGCCAAGAGCTCAAAAAAGTCTTTGATCAGCTGTTGCTTGAGCCAGCTGGTGACCATCTGACGTGCAGGTTCATGGTCGACAAATGCATCCCATTTAGTCTGCTCAAGCATCGGATTGCCGATTCTTCTGACGCACGTATCACGTAAATACGGATGCTCTGTGGTGTTTGCGGATTTTGAGTAACGGATCACGCAATGAGCAGTGGCTTCAATTGCCATTGCCTCAGGAAGATGGATTTGTCCCTTACCATTAACAAGCTCAAGTACGCCATTGAGGTGGTCAACGAAAGGCGCATCGCGCATGGCGCAAACAGTCTGTACATAGGCTAGGAAGGCCTCATTCCAAACCCATGAAGAAGATTCAATTCCTAGCCCTTCGCAGACCTCTTGCAGCTCCTGCGTGCTGCCTCTTGTTAGTGAGTCCGCATATCGTTTGCAAGGGTTCTCGTCCAACAGATTCTTGTGTTCATACAGAGTCGTTAGCCAATCGGGAATGACACCGCGCTCCTTGGATGACTGATAAATCGGGGAAAGCTTCTTCTTCAAAAATCCTTTGAGTTGCACCCAATTCTCCGAACCTCTTTGATTTGCAGCCTCCTTTGGATCAAATCTGAAATAGCTGGATAGAAGTCCTTGAAAGCACCGTCGCAGTTGTTTGCTATTTCTTTTCTCTACGGCCTTCAGTAAAAGCTCGAAGGTTTCTTTGTCCTCAATGAGTCTGTAGTTTTGTGGACCAACTGGAGTCTCTGCTCCATAGCAAACGTATTTCAGCTCGGTGAATGTATCTGTGTCACCCTTGGTTTCGAATTTTTTTATAGCCTCAACAAGAACATCTTCAGAAGGACGGCCTTCGGTTCCACCAAATTCCATTTTGATCTCCTTGCGAATTTTGGACATGACTCGAGAGTCTCCAAAGGTCACCCCATGGAGAATCAAGCGAGGATCGAAATGCTCTTTTAAGAGATGTTCGAGCTCATTGAGCGATCTAAAATCGGACATTTGTCTTTCGGATTCAAGGCATTGGACAATTCTGCATCGTCTAACTTGGGTGCAGGTGTACTTTCTTCGGTTAGCTTTTCCTGCCGCGTTCTGAATTCCAGTTTGAACTCAATTCTGCGGCTCTGAGCTCCACCTCCAGACCTAAGAGAGTTAAAAGATGCTCCGCCAACAAAAAATTTCGTCGCTATGAGTTTTCTGTCCTCAGAAGAAAAAGGTTGCTCGTTCTGATTTGCGGGTTCACGCAGGAGCTCACATAAAACCCGCTGGCTTCGCTCTAGACTCAGATTAAGGTTGAAGAGGTATGTCCCAGTTTTGCTAGCGTAACCTTCAACAACCGCCCGCTTGAACCAAATTTTTCCGGCATCAGTAGTGCGAAGCTTTTCCAGTAATTTGGGGGTGAAGCTTCGGAGCATTTGACTTTGTTGCTGTGAAAGGGTGTTTTGCCCCTCTTTTTCGAAGGTCCCACGGACACCAAAGTCAATTGTGGTTCCGTCTACGCGAACGCCACTGAACTCTTGGGCAGTCAAGATCTGCTCGATCTCAACCATGAAGTCCTTGATTGCTTTTGAACGCTCAGCCTCCTCTTTGGCGGCTACATCTGGCTCATTTGTCACAGCAAGTAAAGCAACGGTCATTGAGATCAAAAACAAGACCATCAGCGACGACATCAGATCGGAGAACGAGATCCAAAATGGCTTCTCCCCATCTTCGCGCTTCTTCTGCGCGTTAGCGTTCTTAGTAATTCCAAACATGCTCTACCGCTTACTTTGAGCTTGAGGGCAAAGAATCCAGAACATCGCCCAGATCTTGAATTGCGCCCTTCAGATAGTTTGTCGCTTGCGCCAACTCTGCTTGATAGGCTTTGTTGTTGTCCGTCAAGGTCGCTCTGAGTTGTGTTGCAAACTCTGAGTGAGCTTTTGCCAATACTTCCGAGATGCCACTCAGATACTTGCCTGCATCCGTCTGTGCTTTCTGGAGTTGTCCACTGGCCCGTTCAAGGTTGGTAACCAGCTCAGTAGTCAGGCTTGCGTCCCTCTTTGCGTTCTCAACTGTGTTTTTCAAGTCCGCCACCATCATTCCAATTGCATCGCGAATAGACTTCTGATCACCCAAGGCTTGTTGCACAGCCGAAAGCGCGTTAGACAAGTTACTCGAGGCATCAACCAATTGTTTTGCATTAGCACTTAAACCGTCGGTGGAAGCCTTGACGGCTGACAAATTCTCGGTGAGTCTGACAGATGCGCCGTGAAGCATCTCGGCTCCCGTACCCATCTTCTCGATGTTCGAATTGGTGCTCGTTTGCAGTCGGCTGATGGAGTCGCGCATGGCGTTGCTGGACTCGGTGACGACCTCTGTGAGTCGTGATACTTGCGCGTGATTTTGGCCAAGTACGGTGGTGATTTTGTCCACGAGGTCAGCCATGCGCTGGGTGTGATCCAGTTGCGCTTGATTGCCCTGATCTTGGAGGCTCTTGACCAGATTCTGAGTCGCCTCACCCAGTTGGGTAAGCAACGCAGTCGTCGAAGATGTTGTCTCGCTTTGTGCGATTTGGAAGTGCTTCTTGAGGTTATCAAGCAATTCAGCGGTGCTTGCATCTTGTTGAGCACTGCGCTGAACCTGCTCTTGTCGAGCTTTCTCTGTTTGGTCTTCAAGCTGCTTGACCAATTTCTCGGTGGATTCACCTAACTTTCCAAGCAGTTGTGTTGTTGCGTTTGCGGACTCTGCCTGTGTGTTCGCAATGTTTTCTTTCAGGTGCTCAAGCAGACGATTCATCTGCTCATCGCGCTCTTTTTGTCTATCGATGTGCGCCAGTTGAGCGCTGTTGGACTGATCTTGGAGGCTACGTACCAGCGCAGTCGTGGACTCGCTCAATTCCTTTACAAGATTCTTGGTTAGTTCAGTTGATTCGGATTGACCTTGAGTAATGTTTTGCTTGAGATGCTCCACAAACATTCGCATTTGCTCGTTAGAACTCGCTTGAGCATTTTGCATGTTGAGCAATGCCTCTTCCACTCTCTTGGACATTGCATCAGCTGCGCCGCTGCCTGCTTGTTGAATTTGGTTGGCAAGTTGCTCAAAGCGCTGCGATGCATCCTGAATGGTGCTGGCTGTCTGCACCAGCATTTCATTCATTCCTCGCATTTGGGACCCGAACATTCCATCCATTTCAGTCACGAATCGGCTCATGACATCGGTCAAAAGCTTGGTGACACCTTCGCCTTGACTATTACCAACCGTCTGAACTGCTTCGGAAATTTTGGTTAGCGGATCCACCAGTCCTTGGGTGATGCTGTCACCAATCGATTGCGACAGTTGTTGACTGTTTGCAGTCATCGTTGCAATTTGTTGATTTGTAAGCTCGGTCAATACCTGCTTCAAATCAGTAACGATTGACTCCTTCATCTGCATCGCCTGCGTTGCCGATGTTTCAGAGGCATCGACCAGTCGCTGAAGATACTCTTCGCCTGCGCCAGCTTCGAAGAGGCTGTCAATCATTCCACACAGCTCATCTAATTCTGTATAGAGTCTATTGATTGTTTTTTTCTCAAGCCATGTGATCCACATAGCCATTCCGATTGCCGTCAGAGAAACGATGAAGGCATTGCCGACACTTGAGAGAAGATTGCGCAGGCTTGTACGGACTTGCTCGGCATCCTTTGATACATCGAATGTGAATAGCCCAAGAATCAAGCCAAGGAATGTTCCGATGATGCCGATGCCTGTGAGAATGCCAGGCAAGTGCTTGAAGAATTCCGCTTTAAGTGGCGTTGAGATGACGATCTGCTCAGTGAAAAAGCTATTCGCTAGAGCGGTTGCTCGATAGCGATTGACCTGCATGACTCCTTGCGAGTCGGCCTTTTTCTGACCGTGTAAGGTATCACTGAATTCATCCCAACAGGATTTCAAAGTTGCACTGACCATCGCATTCTCTCGAATGCCATCAAGATCTGTGTAATCGCCTGTAGCCTTAATCTCTCGAAGCTTTTCTAGCGCCAATGTCAAATCAGCAGAGACCTTTTTGCCAGGCGTAAAAAAATCTCTTCCAAATGTGTATGCGAAGTAGACAAGTACGGATACCAGCGCCAACGTAAGAGCATGGTGTCCCCAGCTTTGGAGGTATGGGATCAAATTTTCAATCATCGCAAATCCATTTTCTTATTTATATGACTCGTATCGAGCCTTCATTTTTTCGACAGCCAATAGCACGCTGGTTCTGAGATTAGGCGGCGAGAGAACCTCTACATCTGAGCCGTATCTCAAAATGTCCCCAAGTATTTCTCTCTCGTCGGAGTATGGAATTTCCATCACAACGGAACCATCACTGTTTATGACCTTGCGTTGATCTGGGTGCCATTCTTCGAACTGAACCCACCTTGATCTCTCTGGAGAGAACTTCAGTTTCGCCCAATCTTTCACCTTACCACCAAAAATTCCGTATCCTTCTTGCATGATCTCGCGAACGATTTCAGGGGCGAGTTCCTTGGCCTCGTCATCAAGTACCTCGCACTCGACAATCGCGTCTACTGCAAAACTTCTTAGACCTTTACGTAAATGGCACCAAGCGTCTACGTACCAGTTATCGCGGTAATGAATGAGCTGCTGAGGCGAGATGGTTCGATGCAATGTCTCCCCACTTTGACGGTTGAAGTGTGTAACTTTCAACTGAAGTCTCTCCAACGTGGCTTTAGCGACGATTTCGAAGCATTTGAGTTGAAGACGACGTTTACCGGCATGGACCAATCTGACCCGTTGGGCCAAGGTTTGAGAGCTCAATCCTTGGCTGGTCAACATCTCATCCAGTCGCTTTTGCAGTGGCTTGAGCTTGGGGCCCAAGATCCCTGGCTCAAGCTGTCCGATCATGTTTTGGATGGTCAGCAACGCGAGTATTTCCTCCTGGCTAAACCAAAGGCCAGGTAATTCCTCGCGTGAGTCTGCAGCCTCCAACTTGTAGCCACCCAAATCCCTATCGAACACGATCGGAATATTCATTCGGTCTCGAAGCTTGGCTAGATCTCTTTTAAATGTTGCCAATGAGATTTCAAGTTTCGATAGGATTTCATGCCGTGGTACGGCCCGTCGCCCGGTTAGAAGGGTTCTGTAACTGTAGAGCCGGTCAATTTCACTCATATGCGTCCAATTTTGGCAATTATTGGCCAGATTCAGCCAGGTTGGTGAGTGCTAACGCGAAACGCTCCTTTCGGCCCAACTTTCTTGGTTCAATCCAAACTCCGTAGTCAGAAAGTATGTAATTAGTCTCTGACATGGTTCTGAGGACCTCCGTCTGCTTCGCGCTATGGATTTGATGGATGCTCCCGATTTCAAAGGAAACAAGGCCTAGTTGGGTAAAAAGCATGGTCAAAAAGTAGCTCAGGGCTAGGATCATGATTCCTCCCAATCCCCAATGGGTGTCATCTCAATCTTGTCTTTCGGACAAAGAGGCGGTCCATATGCCAAGAACTTTCGATACATCGGGACCTGAAAGCCGCACTCTGGACATTTGGCACGGGCTCGGGCTCGAGAAACGGCTTTGCGGTGGGCGACCTGTAGCTTTCCATGGGGATAGGTGCCAAGCTTTTGCGCCAGATCTTTCAGCTTCTCTTTGAGTTCGGGCCCAGCACCCGCACTGCGCATCGGCCCATTCATACCCAGGCTCAAAGCGATCTTCTTGAACTCTTTGCCATGCTTGTGTTCGCAGTCATCAACGGCATGGACAAGCTCATGAACAAGCGTGTCGAGGACCTCGACGGGCTCATGCAGCGCGGGGGAAATGAAGATTTGATTCTGACCATTGGTGCTGCTTCGCTTCGACCAACATTGCCCGATGTGATGGCTTCGGGTGCCAGTACTGGCAAACCCACAGGAAACCATGACATCTGTGGGTATGACATGGTTTTTCGCTAAAAAGACGGGGCGCAGTAGGTCAATGGCGGCGAGCAGCCAGGATTCGCGGTTGGTGTACTTGGTCATATAGGCTCACTTAGGAATTTCGTCAGGTTCACAGTGTGGTGAGCCCGGGGCTAATCGCGTGAGCCTGCGGGGGAGGCTTTTTATACAGTAAGTGGCTCAAAGACCTATCTGACAGGCTCATGTGTTGAGCCTTGAATCTGAAACACTGACAGCATTCAAATCGAAAACCGGGGCAAAGATGACCGCACAGATTGCAGAAACAATGATTTACAAGGGTGAAGAGCTGTCTTTGTGTGACGAGCCGTTGCACTACTACTTGCAAACAATCGCCAAAGATCTAAAGCTAGAAGCACCTTCCACTGCTCTCTGGAGGGGCTATGTCGGCACTTGGACGATTGAAGATGATCGTCTGTATCTCGTAAAACTCAAAGGCTACATATCAACGGATTCTGGGACCGCAGAAATTGAGCTTGGGGATGTATTTCCGGACTATCCAGACGGTGTGTTTGCTCATTGGTACACAGGAGAGCTTCGTTGCCCAATGGGTGGACTTCTTGAGTACGTTCACGGAGGTTACGCAAGTAGGTATGAGATGGACTTATTTCTAAAGATTGACAAGGGCGTCTTGCTATCGGACCGGATCGTCAACAATGGAAACGCTGAACCAAACGCGCCTCATGGCTATCGAATCAATGCAATGACAACATTTGGTAAGAAATGAAATGATTGTCTTGATCATTACCAAGCTAATCATAGACATGGGTGGAGCCAAAAAATGACTAACGATTTATGGCGCTGGTTAGCCATCTACTACTGCATTGGAGTTGTTCTGGTCTTTATTGGTCGACAACTTGTTAAGGTGTTTCACAAAGACAACCGCAGCGACTTTGTAAAAAGTGCGCTAGCCGCACTTGAAGAAGATAAGACACCGCAGCAAAAGCGCCGCGAGTTTTTCAAGAGCGTTGCAACCGGATCCTTGATATTGGTTGTCTGGCCATTTGCATTTGCAGTGTTGATCAATGAGCTAAAGAAGAAACCACAAGCGGCAAGCAAAGAAGACGATGCATCCAAGTTCACGTGCGAAAAAAAGGATTTGATTGAAATCCTCAACCCGCTTGAAGTTGAAGCGGGCGCAAAAGTGATCGATCCCAAGAAAAGAGTTTCTGAATTGCCTTTCGGACACTTGAACAGGGGCTGGAAAAATCTCCGAAAACAGATGAAGCCTGGAGATGTGATGTGGAGTTTCAAGACTAGCGGGTACTTACCCAAGAACTCTGGGGAGCACAAAGGGCCCCAATATGAATCACCTCGAAACATCATTCAAGGTTTCGCACTTGTTCGAGGCCGAGAAATCGTAGGTGAATTTTTGACGCAATGGGATTGAAATGCAGAAATTTTTAACGCTCTTCATTACTTGCACGTTCGCTGCAAGTTCAATGGCTGAATATGTGGCTCCAGTATCAACTGAAAAATCTCTTGTAGAGATTCATGTCAACAAGGATTGGACGGTTCGCCAGCGTATGGGAGTTGTCAATAAGGTTGAAACAGAACAAGGGATTTCACAACTTGGGGAGCAAAAAATCACATACAACAGCGCACATGAACGCGTTAGAGTGATCAAGGCTTATACGATTCAACCCGACGGAACGAGAGATATGGTCACTCCGGACCGCATCCGTACACAAGATGATCAAGAAGACACATCAAATGGTGTCTATAGCGAGTCTAAGGTCAAGGTCATAATTTTCCCCAATGTTCGGGTTGGGAGCAAAACCTATTACCTGGTTGAGTCCTTTGAGCACACCCCAGACTTCCCTAAAAATTTTTCATGGTCAGAGTATTTTTCTCCACATAGAAAGTATGGGCAGGCTGAGGTCAAGTTTTCGCACGCTTCCTCCCTAGACATCAATGTGAATGGTCGAGGGATGACAGGTGGACGCATTGATGATCCGGCAACTGCGAAAAGCGGTCTGACTAGTTATGTGTTTAGTTATTCACAGGCAAGCGCAGACCCTGCAGAGCCAAACATGGTGAGCTATGTTGATTACTCGCCTCAATTTTCAGCTAGCAGCTTTAAAAGCTACGCGGATGTTGCCAAAGCTTACCAAGATCGAGCTCGGCCTAAAGCGGCGTCAACCCCAGAAATAGTCGCACACGCACGCAAAGTGATTGGGGATGCAGTTTCAGAGCAGGAAAAGGTCAAGAGACTATACATTTGGGTCTCTAGGAACATTCGCTATCTAGGTGTGTTTGCAGGTTCTGGTGGCTATGTCCCACATTCGGCACAAAGCATTCTTCGTGCAAGGTATGGTGACTGCAAGGATCACGCGACGTTACTTGAAGCACTGTTGAGAGCAGTAGGAATCGAGAGTTCGCAAGTTCTGATTAATTCAGATAAATCTTTCAAATTGCCCGAGATCCCAAGTGCTGCAGTTTTTGATCACGTCATCACATATGTTCCCTCACTAGACCTGTTCTTGGACTCAACTTCGCGTTTCACGCCAATGGGTTTGCTACCGGAAGGAGTTGTTGGAAAGCCAGGGCTAATCGCATCAACAGGCCAGGTGCTAACAACGCCCATTGATGATGTGAGTAAGGACAAGTCCATCACAACGACAAAAATGACACTTCATTCTGATGGAAGAGTCACGGGGACCTCTAGGGTTGAACAGTTTGGGTATTTTCAACTTCTGTCTCGCGCAAGAATCTACAGAAATCAAAACAAGCCTCAGCAAGAGGTTGTTGGAAATATGTTGGCCCGATTTAATGAATCTGGCACAGGAAGAATTCAGAATCCAGACCCCTTGGACTTAAACGCTGAATGGGTTGTTAATTCAGAGTATTCATTAGACCCAGTAGTAAATCTTCCCGGTGTTGTTGCATTGACCTTGCCGATAGGCCTGGCACAGGGACGGTTTCAAACACTAGCGAGCGTAAAAGCAAACACCAACAGCAAGTTCCCAAAGATTTGCGGCTCCTCATCTCATAAAGAAGTAATTGAAATGAGTCTTCCCGAACAGTCCCGCGTCGCTCGTGCTCCTTCAGATGTTTCTTTCAAATCCAAGACACTTAACTATCAAGCCATCTATCAGCTCGCAGGAAAAACTATCCTAGTGACAAGAGCATTTGAGGCGAATCGTGGACGCTCTGTTTGTGGAAATGAAGATGATTTGGAGTGGGACCAGTTCACAAAGGTCTTACAAAGAGACTTACGTCAACAATACTTTCTGGAGTAACCAATGAAGATTGAAGTTGTCATTGGAAATATCGTCAAGCAGCCTGACGTTGAGGCGATTGTTAATTCAGCTAATGCAAATCTCCGTCTTGGATCGGGAGTGGCTGGAGCGATTCACACTGCCGCCGGAAAAAAACTGGAGGAATACTGCCAGCCGTTTGCCCCATTGGAGCTTGGAGCCGCGCTAATCACTCCAGGATTTGATTTGCCTAACAAGTGGGTGATCCATGTACGCTCAGCTCACTACATCAACAATACAGAGCCGGAGAGATATATGGCATTTGCGATCTTCTCTATGCTGAATGTTGCAAGGGAAAACAAGATTGAGACCTTAGCAATGCCCGCGATAGGAACTGGAATGTTCAAGTTTCCATCAGTTTTGGCGGCACGAATTACAGCCAGATGCTTACAAGAGTTCGCCAAAGGGGAGCACGACATTGAGCTGGTTCGAATATGCGTTGTGAACGAGGAGATGCGCAAGCTTTTCGAATCAGCGCTCACTTTGGAGGTTGCTTCATGCTAATCGAATCGTATGTTGTGAATTTTTCTGAGGTCAAGAGATGCATCTCAAGCTTGCAAATTGATGACTTCATAGTTGTTAGCGAAAACATCTTTGCTTTGACTGAGGCTCCACAGCAGCAGGTTAATGATCTTTTGTCTGACAGCACTCCAGTGAACCACCCAGAGGCGCTACTCATAGTCAATAAAGACTACGCAAGGAGTCTCATATTCAATGGAGAGTCCTTTGATTTTTTGAAAAGAACACACAACATTCAAAATCTTGATGGTGTCAGTTTGCATCTGACTTTTGCTAACTCCGACCTTGTCAAAGACATGCAAGAGTTGGCCGCTAAGAAAGTAGTGGACGGCGTGTTCGTCAAATGTTTGAACCACCAAGCCTTGTTGGCCATACAACAGGTCCAAAGACAAAAGTACCAAGATAACCAGGCTACGTTGTCAAAAGCGCTGTCAATTTACACAAAAACAGTGGATTGACAATTCACTTAATGTTGCTAAAATATCAGCAACATTAAGAGATGGGTCGACGCCCACGCCAACCTGCCTACCTGGGCAAGGTGGATCGCGAAAGCGGATGTGGCTTCTCAGGAAGCAACCAACCGGGCAACAGCGTCGACCCTCCCAAAACGGAGGGTTTTTTGTTTTCTGCATCTGTTATTCATCCCGACCTCATCCAGGCCTACATGGAAACCGAGTTCCGTGTACTGGAGGAAATCCCTTTCACGCTTCGGGTTGGCCAAGTCAGTAGCGACTTGCTTGTGGCGCACAAGAGGCATCGGGTTGAGTGCAGCGCCTTCCTGACGGCGTGCAATCCTTTCAGTCAAGAGCTGACTGATGAAGCCAATGGAGAAAGACAAAAAGTACTTGCAAAAGAGCTTGCATCACGCAGCCTAGAGTTTGTGGCTGGAATTGGCCAACATCCTTCGAACCAATGGCCGGGTGAGCCAAGTTATTTGGTGTTTGGTCTGACGCTGGAGGCTGCGAAAACTTTGGGCGCTCGTCTTGAGCAAAACGCGATCGTCTGGAGTGGTCCTGATGGGACGCCTCAGTTGATTCTTCTGAGATAAAGATATGAGTTGGACTGCCTCATCAAACATGCAGTCCGGGGGGATTTGATCCAGCTTGCCGTCCCCGATACATTATCAAAGCGGCTAAATAGGAGTTGTTTGATGTCTATTCGTAATGGTTTGTTTTCTTCGGAGTCCGTTTCTGAGGGGCATCCTGATAAGTTGGCCGATCGCATTTCTGATGCGGTTTTAGATGAGTTCTTGAGTCTCGAGCCTACCGCTCGTGTGGCATGCGAAACCTTGTTGGCCGATCAATGTGTGGTGGTCGCAGGCGAGTTCAAGACCCGAAGCCCTGAGACATTCAGCGCGGTTCGAGAGCGCGCAGTATCCATCGTAGCTGGTGTTCTGAGGGACGCAGGCTATCGAGACGCGGCTACTGGTATTGATCCAGACCGTTGCGAGGTACAAATACGCTTCAACGGTCAGTCAGCCGACATCAATCAAGGAGTTGATCGACAAGATGGTGTGATTGGAGCCGGGGATCAAGGCTTGATGTTCGGGTATGCATGTAATGACACCCCGGAGTTGATGCCTGCCCCCATCGTCTTCGCGCACAGACTTGTTCGCCGCCAGGCTGAATTGCGCCGCAGTGGCGTCCTTCCATGGTTGGGGCCAGACGCCAAGTCGCAAGTTACTTTTCGGTATGAAGAGGGGCGGCCCGTAGCCATTGAGGCTGTGGTGCTTTCCACGCAGCACGACCCTGATATTGAAACTGAGACACTGCGCAATGCAGTCAGTGAGCAAATCATCGCATCGGTCATTCCTTCGAATCTACGTTCTTCTAGCTACCGAGAGTTGATTAATCCAACGGGTCGCTTTGTGACTGGTGGGCCTAAAGGTGATGCAGGCTTAACAGGTAGAAAAATCATTGTGGACACCTATGGTGGTGCAGCGCCCCATGGAGGCGGAGCATTTTCCGGGAAGGATCCTTCAAAAGTCGATCGATCTGCGGCCTATATGGCCAGATTTCTTGCCAAGCAGGTTGTCGCTCGAGGTTGGGGTGATCGAGCGTTGGTCCAGATCGCTTACGCAATTGGTGTCGCAGAGCCTGTCAGTTTCCTTGTAGATGCTGAGGGAGCCAGTTCGTCACGCAATCACGAAATTGCAGCGACTCTTCGACGTGAATTTGACTTGACCCCCGCTGGAATTATTTCTTGCTTAGATTTGCAACGCCCAATTTACTATCCAACAGCTGCCTACGGCCACTTTGGGCGGGACGACTTGAAGTTGCCCTGGGAAGTTGTTGTGTCTTGAGGAGCCGAGCATGACTAAGAATATTGACTTGAACTTTCGACCAACAACATATTTCAGGCCGCAAAAGCTGGAGAGTTACTTGCTGTCGAAGGTAAAAGGCGCAGTGTTGCGGAAAAAGCTGCAAGCCCTATTTGATGAAGGTCGCCACGCCGAAGTGAGTCAACTTTTATCCGCAGAGGGAATTTCAGCGGCAGACAAGAAAGCGCTTGAGTCGGTACATCCAATGTTCATGGGAGGAAACTATCTTCCAGACACCGAAGAGGGTGAAGTAGAAATTGGACGGATCAGCATCCAATCGACCACCTATGACGTGACATGCGTATATGCGAAGCCAATAAACGGCGAAATTCATTACCGAATTGTTGATGAATATAACGGAGAGACTTTAGAGGCACCTACCGAGGCTGTTTCTAAGCTGCCTATGTCGTTACAAGAATTTCGGGACTTCTTTTTGAAGGGGTGGCCTTTACTGGATGTCCTTGAAATGAATTTTGAAGGTGACTTGGATGGATGTTTAGATTTCTTCACATGCGCCTCCGACTTCTACCCGGACTTTGATTGGGCTTGCAGGGATTTCGTCATTGAGAATTATCCAGTAGACGACGAAGATGAAACAGAGGCAGGGGACAAATGTCCTATTTGTGAAAAATTCAATGCAACCCCCAGTGGTGATACATGCGAACACTTGTGTGCTTGGCAATGGGATGGTCAACTTGAGATTGTGAATGGCGCTAGTTCACAAGAAAGTCACTGGACTGATTTGGTCGATCTGGTGTCCTCACGAGAAGACGAATCGCCGGAAGATGTAATCCTCAAAGCTCAAGAAAAGAAAAGCCAAACACGAGCACAATTGATCGATGCCGCCTCTCGCGGATGTAGCTTGCTCGAGGTTTTGACAGATGTTCTTGGTGCAAAAAGCGGTGACGGGTGGTCTACATCCGGAATGCTCGGGGGGGCGGGCTTCAATCTTTTTATAGATGATCCAAAAAAATTACGCGCACTAGATAAAGAGTGTGTTCTCTTAGTTGAAGCCTGTACTCAGATTTCGATTGAAGTCGGAGTTTCAGGACTTGAAAAAAAGCGTCCCCAAAAGACGGTCGATTGGCTGCCCGTAGCCTCTGGCCTGTGGGAAGAGGATAGATATCATTCAGGACACATCAGCTACTTTATAGCGAATGTGTCTCCAGGAAACTGGATCATGGATGGTGTATCTAGAAATACCATGCTTGATGATGTGACCGAGGAAGACGTGGAAGAAGGTCGTCTCAATGATGATCAGATTCAAGCGATGTGGGGGCAAACACTCGAAGAAGCTCAGAACGCAGAGTACCGTGAAATTGTTGCGGCATGTTCTGGCGTAACGTCTGAAGTTAGTCCATATGAGATCGCCCAAATTCTCTATCGAGCTGTGTGCGATGACGGCGGCAAGGAAATTTCTGAGTTTGACCGATCCAACGGGTTGTTAGACGGGCCTCCTGTATCCCAGCCGGAAGATAAAAATATACAGTCGGCATCATCTGCCAAGCCGAAGTCGAAAAGCTCTCGTAGTAAGCCTGGCGGAAACGCCGCACCAGTTGATTCGGATTCAAGTAAATCAAAAAATTCGAAGGTAGATCAAAAAAAGTGGAGCAAGATTCTCAGTGCGCTAGCCGAGGCAGTTGATCCAACCGCGCAGCTCAATCAGATCGCAAACGATGGGGCGGTGCCTCCGGTTGGTAACGTGACACGTTTGTTGCTTCTAAGCTGGATCAAGGCTAAACCTCTGTCGGGTGGGAAGTTCAAGACCAGTGACGTGAATGGATTCGGTGTAAGTGGCAATCACGAAGAACCATTCTTATCGATTGTCTTAGGGCGTGATGAACGGAAGTTGCGAGTTTTGGAAGACATCAGATGCAACGATCCGGAGAGTTATTCAGCCCTCCTTTCGAAGCTTAAATTGGTGGCCGACTCAGCTAAAAAGAAGCGGCCTGAAATCAAAAATATGGCAATGCCAGCAATAGGTAAATCCATGTTGAGTGCCCTCTATTCATATGGGGAAAATTTACTTACTGGAGTTCCTTGCGCTACGGCGTGAGTGTTAATGAGGAATAAATTTATGTTGACTGAAAAAATTGCAAAAGCACTGGCCTTGGCTGTTGAGGCTCACGACGGTCAAAAACGCAAAGGCACGGACATCCCCTACATAGCTCACCCCATGGGGGTGGCATCAATTGCGCTAGACCATGGTGCGGATGAGGAGCAAGCTATGGCTGCATTGCTCCACGACGCAGTTGAAGATGGTGGCTCGCATTACGCTCAGCGAATACGTGAGCAGTTTGGCGATCGTGTTGCCGACATAGTAGATGGTTGTACTGACGGTGTAGCCGATGCCAATGGGAAAAAGGAAGCTTGGAAGCCACGCAAAGAGCGCTACATTTCGCACCTGCAAAATGCTACAGATGATGTGCTTTTGGTTAGTGGCTCAGACAAGCTCCACAATGCTCGAACCATTGTTGAAGACTTGTTGCAAATTGGCCCCGCTGTCTTTGACCGCTTCACGGCGTCCAAAGAGCAGACCATTTGGTACTACGAATCGCTTGCTGGGGTTTTCATGCGACGTCAGACGCCGATGGCTCAAGCCTTAAGTGATACTGTTGAGCGCATGAAGCAACTGTCAAATGAAACAAGTCGTAGCGCATTGATCTAGCGTCTCTAGGGGATATACCTGAAGCAAGCGCAACTTCAGATGTACAGAATCGCTAAAGATCGAGGTGATTTTTGACTCATCACAGTGGTAGACAACAGAGGCCTGAAATATGGATCGACAGTTTTGTAAGTCGTGCGTCGACCTTGAGGGGACTTTGCGTAAGTTGGCAAAGAGCGATTTATTTCAAGCAACTTTAATCAAAGAGTTTGGCTCCTCAATGGCTCAGACCATGCGGTCAATGATGCTGGACGGGAAGTTTTCAGGAGACTCGGGGGACGAGCTTCACGATTTTCTTCTCGACGCCATCGTCAATGACTCAAAAACTTCCTGGTCCGGCTTGATTAACAGTAGTGATGAGGACTGGCCGATCAACGTTCAAGAATACTTTGGCGTCTTCTATGTCTGGGCCATGGAGTACGACAACGTGGGCTATTTCTTGAATAAAGAGGACGCATTGTCCTTCGTCTTTAGCGAGGGGTGGAATGTCCGCGAAGCTTAGCCAATCGAATTGCGGGCTCGATTACTGAGGCTCTAATTCAGCGAGTCGCGCTACAGCACCCCGCTTCCCTATCTTTCTGGCTTGCGCAATCGAAGGCATCTGACTCGCCCGGGGTTTGGACTTACCAGCTTCCCAGTGGTAAACCGACTGAGCTGAAACTCCGATGAGCTTGCCCATTTGCTCAGCTGACAGACCTAGCTTTTTCCTCAACGTCGCAAATCCGGACGATCGAAAGCGGAGGCTCTCTTTGGGCTCGGCATCTACCGAATTCGAAGGCTTTGTGACTTCCTTCTTCGCTTTGCTTAGCGCTCTTTCAAGCTCGCTCAGTCGTCGCTTGAGCGCTGCTATCTCCGAGCGGTAGCTCGCGGATGCTTTCTGGAGTTGTTTGGTTTCCGAGCGGACTTCCTTCTTGGCGATCCGGCTGATTTCTGCCTTGAGCTGAGCAGCAAAGTTAGTCATCACTTACTTTATCGAGTTGAATTGACGTCGGGATCATAAGAGAGTTACATGATTTCGGCAAAAAAAACGCCCCGATCCGGGGCGTGAAGACTCCTATGGCAACTGCATCCAAGACCAAGTTGATGACTTGGGGAGTGGTTGAAGGTTAGAGCTTGATGAGCTCATGGCATGAGCCTGCAATTGGCTCTAATGAGGTTCATCATCTGGAATAAGGAGCAGATATGTCTTTATGGCAAATTTTGGGAAAGTGGGCGTATTCCGACTCAGGAGAGTCAATTCAGAAAGTGTCTGAAACAACGTCGATTTCGTCCGACGGGACGGTGTACAACCGAATGGGCAACACAACCGTGGGCAGCGATGGCTCCATCTTCACCCAGATGGGTAGTTTCAGCTCGGATGGCAGTACCAAAATGGGAAGCACCGCAACTGGATTGGGTGCCGTATTTAATAGAGACCAAGACGATCACTTCTGAAGAAGGGAAAGCCGATGCACAACATTCATATGGCTGAATTCACGGAAGAATTCTCACAATGCTGGAATGCAGCAGGTACACACATCCAACGTATGGCGGGTGGTGACCTAATGAGTTGGCTCAAGGCAACTCTTGCGCCACCCTTCCTAGAGCACCTTTCCTTTAGGCTGGGAAATCAATTGTTCTTCATTCAGCTCGAAGATGAAGATGGCTTGCTTGAGGTGCCAGGCAGTCCAGACGGGCTTATGGCGATTGCAAAAGGATGCAACGGGCATGCATGCCTGATGCCTATGCAAAAGCGAGGTGGCCGTTGGGAGCCGACAGCTCCAGGTTGGGGGCTTATTGATGCGCAAACCAAAAGGGCAATTGATCCAATATCCTACGTATCTG
>Ga0228701_1000813_pt1 | contig 23474 bp, 24 predicted proteins | sample McNCre117_Aug_MG_2_FD_178017 | JGI IMG/M metagenome (GOLD analysis project Ga0228701, IMG submission 178017) | Freshwater microbial communities from McNutts Creek, Athens, Georgia, United States - 11-17_Aug_MG | ecosystem: Environmental > Aquatic > Freshwater > Creek | place: USA: Georgia...
CAGCCGCTGAGCCAGGCTTTCACCCTGCGGGCTGCCATAGAGGTTCGAGACATGCATCAGCGTCGCGGCCTGGCGCTGGATCGCGCCGATCAGGCCTTCGTGCGAATGGCCCAGGATGTTGACCGCAATGCCCGCCGCGAAATCGAGATATCGGCGGCCGTCTTCCCCGATCAGGTGGCAGTGGTCACCGCGCACCGGCCGGAAGCCGCAGCGGGGATAGACTGGCATCAGCGGGGTAATCGACATCGCTTCAATCCTTCAAGAATGTCCCGGCTTTCAAAAATGTCCTGACTTTCAGGAACGCATGGACCGGAACGGGTGGGATAGGAGGGGGAAAACGACAAATGGCGGCCCCCTTTACGGGACCGCCATTGCCGTGTCTCTTGTCTGTAGCGGCAGGGCGGGCTTAACGCCCCGCCCCGTCACTGGCAGGTCAACCCTGACTCGGCACCAGGTTGACCGCCGAGTACTTGCCTCGTCGATCGACTTCGATGTCGAATTCCAGGCGATCGCCTTCGTTGAGGTTCGAGAGACCCGAACGCTCGACCGCGCTGATGTGGACGAAGGCATCGGCCTGACCGTCATCGCGGGTAATGAAGCCGAAGCCCTTCATCGAGTTGAAGAACTTGACCGTGCCGGTGGCGCGTTCGCCGGTCAGCTCACGCTGCGGGGCGACTTCGCGCTTTTCGACGGGGATCACATCGCCCACGACTTCGAGGTCGCTGGCGGAAACCTTGCCGCCGCGATCGACCAGCGTGAACTTGAGCTGCTGCCCTTCGGCGAGGCCTTCGAGGCCAGCGCGTTCGACCGAGCTGATGTGGACGAACACGTCCTCACCGCCGCCATCCTTCTGGATGAAGCCGAAGCCCTTGGCTGCGTTGAAGAACTTAACCGTGCCGGTGCCTTCACCAACGACCTGGGCGGGCATGCCGCCGCCACCGCCGCCGCCACGCGGGCCGCCGCCAAAGCCACCGCGATCGCCGCCGCCAAAGCCGCCACGATCACCGCCGCCGAAGCCGCCACGACCACCGCCGCCAAAGCGATCGCCGCCGCCGAACCGGTCACCACCACCGAAGCGGTCACCGCCACCCGCGAAAGGATCGAAACCTTCTTCGCCGAAACCGTCCCGCTTGTCACGACCACGGCCGCGACGTCCTCTATCAAAACCCATAAACCCGAACGCACCTTCGCTTCGCCCTGATCAACACAGCCCGGCGGCGTGGACGAACCGCGCCAGGCGACAGGGCAAATGGCCAACGGGCCCTTCCTCTGCGATTCGCCTGTTAGACGAACAAGGCCTTCAAGGCGAACAGAATCACACGCACCCCGGCCGGCGCACTCGCGGAAGCGCGGCTGTGTGACATTTCTGCCAACGCGACCCGGCGCTTGCTTCGGCGGCGGCAGCTTGGCAGACAGGCGCCATGGAACTCATGACCCTTATCGCCGACCCCACTGCCTGGGCCGCGCTCGTCACCCTGATCGCCCTCGAAATCGTGCTCGGGATCGACAATCTCGTGTTCATCGCGATCCTTTCGAACAAGCTGCCCGCCCACCAGCAGCAGTCCGCACGCCGCATCGGCCTGGCGCTGGCGCTGGGCCTGCGGATCGCGCTGCTACTGCTGATTGGCTGGATCGTCTCGCTCCAGCAGCCGCTGTTCGACCTCGGCATCGCCGGGGCGCCCGGCGCGCATGGCGAGCCGACGTTTGAAACCGCCTTCTCCGGGCGTGACCTGATCCTGCTTGCGGGCGGGCTGTTCCTGCTGTGGAAGGCCACCAAGGAAATCCACCACAACATCGACAAGGAAGGGGTCAGCGGCGAACTGCTCGATCACGACAAGGGCCTTGGCGAAATCGCCTTTTCGGCCGCGATTGCCCAGATCATCGCGCTCGACCTGGTGTTCTCGATCGATTCGATCCTGACCGCGGTGGGCATGACCGATCAGGTCGCGATCATGATCACCGCGGTGATCGTCACGGTTGGCCTGATGATGATCGCCGCCGATCCGCTCTCGCGCTTCATCGAGAAGAACCCGACGCTGGTCATGCTGGCGCTGGCCTTCCTCGTGATGATCGGCGTGGTGCTGATTGCCGATGCCTTCGGGGTCCACATCCCCAAGGGCTACATCTATGCCGCGATGGCGTTCTCGGCGCTGGTCGAATCGCTCAACATCATCGCCCGGGGCCGCCGCTTGCGCGAGCAGGCCGGCTCGCAAGGAAAGTAATCGCCATGTTCCGCCAGTTGACCGACCGCATCTTTGCCAGCCCCCAGATCACGCTGGCCGAAGTGGCCGAGGCCGCGCAGCAGGGCATCGGCCTGATCATCAACAATCGCCCCGAGGGCGAAAGCGATGATCAGACCCCGGGCGAAGATATCGCTGCCGCCGCTGCCGCCGCCGGGATCGCCTATGTCGCCATCCCGGTGACCCATGCCGGCTTTTCCGAACCCCAGGTCAAGGCGATGGCCGCGGCCCTTGCGGCAAGCGACAGCCCGGTGCTGGCCTATTGCCGCTCGGGCACCCGCTCAACCCTGCTGTGGGCGCTGGCCGAGGCCAGCCGCGGCGAAAGCCCCGATGCCTTGGCCGCCGCCGCCGCCAGCGCCGGCTATGACGTGGCCCCGGTGCGCGCGCTGATGGACATGCTCGCGGCGCGGGGCGGCTGACTTGGCGCTGCCGTTCCTTGCGGTGCAGCTTGGCGTCTCGGTCATCCTGATCCTGGCGGTGACCTTGCTGGCGGTGCGGCTTGGGCTGGGCGGCGACATCCGCCTTGGCGGCGAGGACGAAGCCCGCACGCTGGCTCGCGCCGCACTCTGCGGGTTCGAGCCGGTCGACACCGCGCTCGACAAGGCCGGCATCGCCGCGCTGCTGCGCGATGCACAAGGCCGGGTGATGCTGCTGCGCCGCCACGGCACCCAGTTTGCGGCCCGCCTGCTCGACAGCCATGCCTTTACCCGGCTCGATCGCAACTTCCTCACCGTTGGTACGGGCGAGCGGCATTTCGGCACGATCACGCTCGATCTGGGCGGCGACGCGCAGGTCTGGGCCGCCAGCCTGCGCCGGCTGGAGGGCTGAGCCGATGAAACCCCTTGGTCCGGTCGAAATCGCGATCCCGTTCTTCATCCTCGCGATCGTGCTCGAAATGTTTTGGGCTCGGCGGCGTTCGCCGCGGGCCTATGAACCGCGCGACACCCTGACCTCGCTCGCGCTGGGCACCGGCAGCACGCTGGTCAACGCGCTGACCGCGGGGCTGGTCGCCGCCGCCGCACTGTGGCTCTACCAGCACCGCGTGGCGACGATCGGCTGGGCATGGTGGGCCTGGATCGCCTGCTTCGTGCTTGATGATTTCAACTATTACTGGGCGCACCGCACCGGGCACCGGGTGCGCTGGTTCTGGGCGAGCCACGTCAACCACCATTCGAGCCAGCACTACAACCTGTCGACCGCGCTGCGGCAGACCTGGACCGGCTTTTTCGCGCTGTCCTTCGCGTTCCGGATCTGGCCGGCCTTCATCGGGTTTGATCCGGCGATGATCGTGACGGTGGGCGCGGTGAACCTCGTCTATCAGTTCTGGATCCACACCGAAGCGATCGGCCGGATGCCGCGCTGGTTCGAGGCGGTGATGAACACGCCCAGTCACCACCGGGTCCACCACGCCACCAACCCGGTCTATCTCGACCGCAACTATGCCGGGGTGCTCATCATCTGGGACCGCCTGTTTGGCAGCTTCCAGCGCGAACTGGATGACGAGGTGATCCATTACGGGATCGTCCGCCAGCTCGGCACCTTCAGCCTGATCTGGTCGGCGTTCCACGAATGGGCCGGGATCGCGCGCGATCTGTGGGCCGCGCCGTGGCGCTACAAGCTGGGCTATCTGGTGATGCCGCCGGGCTGGTCGCACGATGGCAGCCGCGACACCTCCGATGCGATCCGCGCCCGCTGGCAGGACCATAATCCCGCATAGCAGCTCTGAAAATCGGGATTGCGCACCCTTAATCGTCCGCTTAACTTCGCCCCCGAAAAGACCGGGAGCGGCAATGATGGACCAGTTCGACGTGATCGTGATTGGCGGGGGCAGCGCGGGCAGCGCCGTTGCCGCGCGGCTGGCCGAAGACCCGCGCCGCCGGGTCTGCCTGCTTGAGGCTGGCGGCACCAACGACACTGTGCGGGTCAAGACCCCGGGCTTCATGCCGTGGATCCCCAAGGCCTCGAACTACCGCTTCGAAACGGTCCCGCAAGCGGGGCTGGGCGGGCGGATCGGCTACCAGCCGCGCGGCCGGGGGCTGGGCGGATCGAGCGCGATCAACGCCATGCTCTATGTGCGCGGACACGCCTTTGACTATGACCAGTGGGCCGCGCTGGGCTGCACCGGCTGGAGCTATGCCGATGTCCTGCCGTTCTTCCGCAAGGCCGAGGGCAACGAGCGCGGGGGCGATGCCTTCCACGGCGCCGATGGTCCGCTGTCGGTCAGCGACCAGCACTGGCCCAATCCCGGCAGCCGCGCCTTTATCGCCAGCGCCGAACAATTGCAGCTGGGCACCAACCCCGATTTCAACGGCGCGCAGCAGGACGGCTTCGGGCTCTATCAGGTAACCCAGAAGGGCGGCGAGCGCTGGTCAGCGGCCCGTGCCTATCTCTCCGCGCCGCCCGCCAACCTCGCGATCCGCACCGGGGTGCAGGTTGAGCGGATCGTGATCGAGAACGGCCGCGCCGTGGGGGTGGCCCTGCGCAGCGGCAGCCACCAGGAAGTGCTGCGCGCGGCGGGCGGGGTCGTGCTTTCGGCCGGGGCCTTTGGCTCGCCGCAAACCCTGATGCTGTCGGGGATCGGCGCGGGCGCGCATCTCGCCGAACGCGGGATCGCGCCGCTGGTCGAATCCGCCGCGGTCGGCAACGATCTCCAGGATCACATCGACTACGTCCACGGCTGGAAGACCGCGTCGAAGGACTTCATCGGCGATACTCTGGCGGGCGCGTGGAAGATGCTGTCCGCAATCGTCGAGCATCGCCGCAAGCGCACCGGCATGATGACCACCCCATTCGCCGAAGCGGGCGGGTTCTGGCGCTCCACCCCCGATGTCCCCGCACCTGACATCCAGTACCATTTCGTGCCCGCGATGCTCGAAGACCACGGGCGCGAAAGCGTGCATGGCCACGGCTTCTCGATCCACGCCTGTGTGCTGCGCCCGGAAAGCCGGGGCACGGTGCGGCTGGCTTCGGCCGATCCCGCCGCCGCACCGGTGATCGATCCCAACTTCCTCGACGATGACCGCGACCTTGCCACGCTGCGCCGGGGCGTGCGGCTGATGCACCGCATCGTCGCAGCCCCGCCGCTGTCGAACTACGCCCCGCAAGATCGCCATCCGGTCGACCTTGATGACGATGCCGCGCTCGATGCGCTGATCCGGGGCCGGGCCGACACGGTCTATCACCCGGTCGGCACCTGCCGGATGGGCAGCGATGCGGGCAGCGTGGTCGATCCCACGCTCAAGGCGCGGGGGCTCGATGGCTTGTGGGTGGCCGATGCCTCGATCATGCCGCGATTGGTTTCGGGCAACACCAATGCGCCCTCGATCATGATCGGCGAACGCGCAGCGGAATTCGTGAAGGCCGCCCTGCGCTAAACAGCGCTAGGCGGTCAGTGGTTGCAGGCGAGCGCCGCGACCACGTCCTCCAGCCGCGCCGGATCGCCCAGCGCCAGCACCCGGCCGTCGCTGGCGGCGTGGAGCGGCTCGCCGTTCCAATCGGACATGGTCCCGCCCGCGCCTTCGACCACCGGAACCAGCGCGGCCCAATCGTGGAGCTTGAGGTTGGCTTCGCACACCAGATCGAGATGCCCCGAGGCGAGCATCGCGTAGTTGTAGCAATCGCCGCCCATCACCATCCGGCGATGATCGGCCTTGGCCGCGAGCGCCATGAAATGAGCGCCGTCGTGATCGTCAAAATAGTGCGGCCCGGTGGTGGCCAGCGCCGCATCGGCCAGATTGGGGCAGGCCCGCGTGCGCACCGGCTGGCCGTTGAGCGTGGTCGGCTTGCCCGTGACGCCAACCCAGCGTTCATCGAGAATCGCCTGATCGATCACGCCGAGCACCGGCCAGCCTTCAACCACCAGCGCGATCAGCGTGCCGAACAGCGGCCGCCCGGCCAGAAATGCCGTGGTCCCGTCGATCGGATCGAGCACCCAGGTGCGGCCCGAATTGCCGGTGGTCGCCCCGAATTCCTCGCCGTGGACGGCATCGTCCGGCACTTCGGCCTTGAGGATCGCGCGCATCGCCTCTTCGGCGGCGCGATCGGCCAGCGTCACCGGGGTGGCATCGCCCTTGCGCTCGCTGGCGAGCGGAGTGCGGAAATGCGGACGAATCGCCGCGCGCGCCGCATCGGCAAGGCGATGGGCGAGCGCGATGTCGGCGGTGAGGTTCATCTTAGTCGAACAGGCTCGAAACCGAGCTTTCGTCGGCGATGCGGCGGATCGCCTCGCCGATCAGAGGGGCGATGCTCAGCACGCGGACCTTGTCCGACTGCTGGGCGGCTTCGCTCGCCTGGATCGTGTCGGTGATCACCAGTTCCTTGAGCGCCGAGCTGGTCACGCGGGCCACCGCACCGCCCGACAGCACGCCGTGGGTGAGATAGGCGGTGACGCTGGCAGCGCCCGCATCCATCAGCGCCTGGGCCGCGTTGCACAGGGTGCCACCCGAATCGATGATATCGTCGATCAGGATGCAGGCCCGGCCCTTCACGTCGCCGATGATGTTCATCACTTCCGACTGGCCGGGCTTGTCGCGGCGCTTGTCGACGATCGCCAGCGGCGCATTGTCGAGCCGCTTGGCCAGCGCGCGGGCGCGCACCACGCCGCCCACGTCGGGCGAGACGACCATCAGGTTCTGGCCGCTGTACCGCGCCAGGATGTCCGCCGCCATGACCGGCGCGGCAAACAGGTTGTCGGTCGGAATATCGAAGAAGCCCTGGATCTGCCCGGCGTGGAGATCGACCGCGAGCACGCGGTCAGCCCCGGCGGTGGTGATCAGGTTGGCCACCAGCTTGGCCGAAATCGGGGTGCGCGGACCGGGTTTGCGATCCTGGCGGGCATAGCCGAAATAGGGAACCACCGCGGTGATCCGCTTGGCCGAGGCGCGGCGCAGCGCATCGATGCAGATCAGCAGTTCCATCAGGTTGTCGTTGGTCGGGTAGCTGGTCGACTGCACCACGAACACGTCTTCGCCGCGGACGTTCTCATGCACTTCGACGAAGACTTCCTCGTCAGCGAAACGGCGCACGCTGGCATCGGTCAGCGTCAGCTCAAGATAGCCGGCGATCGCCCGTGCGAGTGGAAGATTGCTGTTGCCGGCGACTATCTTCATGAGCGCGTGTCCTTCCCGCTGCCAATCGACCCGCGCCGGGCTCTAGCCGAGCGGGCCGTTAATGCAAGATGCACGGCAGCAGAAACGGGGGATCAGCGCGCCTTGCGGTGCTCGCCCCGAACCCAGCGCACCGTGCCCGAGCTGGCGCGCATGACGACCGAATCGGTGGTCATGACATCGCCCTTGAGCCGCTTCACCCCCTTGAGCAGCGAACCATCGGTGACACCGGTGGCGGCAAAGATGCAGTCGCCCTTGGCCAGTTCGTCGCGGGTGTAGATCTTGTTGAGGTCTTCGATGCCCCACTTGAACGCGCGCTGGCGCTCGTCCTCGTTGCGGAACACCAGACGGCCGTTGAACTGCCCGCCAACGCAGCGCAGCGCCGCGGCAGCCAGCACGCCCTCGGGCGCGCCGCCCTGGCCCATGTAGAGATCGATGGTGGTGTCAGGATTGGTCACCGCGATCACCCCGGCCACATCGCCATCGCCGATCAGCACCACGCCGCAGCCCAGGCCGCGCAGTTCGGCAATGAGATCGGCATGGCGCGGACGATCGAGCACGCAAATGATGATTTCGCTGGGCTCGACGCCCTTGGCCGCAGCCACGGCCTGAACGTTTTCGGTCGGGGTCTTGGCCAGGCTGATGATCCCTTCGGGATAGCCCGGGCCGACCGCCAGCTTGTCCATGTAGACATCGGGCGCGTTGAGCAGGTTGCCAGCTTCGGCGCAGGCCAGCACCGCCAGCGCATTGGGCCCGGCCTTGGCGGTGATGGTGGTGCCTTCGAGCGGATCGAGCGCGATGTCGATCTTCGGACCCCGGCCCACCGCGCCGCCAACCTTTTCCCCGATGTAGAGCATCGGCGCCTCGTCGCGCTCACCCTCGCCGATCACCACGGTGCCGTCGATTTCAAGATCGTCGAACGCCTCGCGCATGGCTTCGACCGCAGCGTGGTCGGCGGCCTTTTCATCGCCCCGGCCAACCAGCGACGATGCCGCGATTGCAGCCGCTTCGGTGACGCGAACCATTTCCAGCACGAGAACGCGATCGAGGACGCTGCTGGCGGGAGTGGAATTGCTCATGAGTGGCGCGAGTCCTGTTTTGAATACGTATGTTGTGGCGCGCTTAGACAGGGTAGAAGCCGATGTCGAGAGGAAGGCGGATGCCCCGCGCCATTCAGCCCGGATTAACCGCCGCCGGGGCTCTTGTCACCGACCTTCCGGGGAAGCCTGCTTGCGCGTGAGACCTGCCTTGTTCCTGCTGCTGACCGTGCTGGCCCTGCCCGCGCGGGCGCAGGTGCAACTTGAGGCCGACGATCTCGACAGCAAGGTGGCCGAACGGATCGAGATTACGCGTGATCGCTATGGTCCGCCGCCGCAGCGGCGGCGCTGCGACTCCTCTGGCGATGCCGATGCGATCGTGGTCTGCGCGCCCGATCGCGGCGAGGACCAGCGCGTACCGTCAACCGCGGACAGCGATCCCGCCTCGCTCGAAGCCCGGCGCGAGCTGAACAATGGCGTGCCGCGCGCACCGCAGCTCGATCGGGGGTCGTGCCGCGGACAGCCGGGCTGCGTGGTCGGCGGCTGGGCGCCGCCGCCGGTCTACGTGATCGACGTGAAAGCGATCCCCGAAGCCCCCGAAGGGTCGGACGCGGATCTCATCGCCAAGGGTCTGAAAGCCGCCCCCTGAACCGGCCTATTCGCCGAGGATGTGCAGCACCAGCGGCGGCTCGGCGAGGCTGTCCGAGCCTTCGAGCAGGCGCACGGCTTCGCTGACGGCGCTTTCGGGCCCTTCGTGGGTCACCATCGCCACCATCACTTCGCCGCCGGCTTCGCCGCCCCGACCCTTCTGGATCATGCTTTCGATCGAGACGCCCGCATCACGCAGCGCGGCGGTAATCTCCGCCAGCACGCCGGGACGGTCGGCAACCATGAAGCGCAGGTAGGCCCGGCCCATGCGGTGGCCGCTGGCCGCGCGCGGCATCTTTTCAAGTTCGGCAACCGGAACCGAGAACGGCGCGCTGATTTCACCGCGGGCGATGTCGATCAGGTCGGCCACCACCGCGCTTGCGGTCGGGCCGTCGCCGGCCCCGGCGCCCTGGAACAGCAGGCGGCCCGAAAAATTGCCCTCGGCGACAACCGCATTGGTTGCGCCATCGACATGGGCCAACGGGTGATCGAACGGCACGAGGTGCGGCTGGACCCGCTGGAACAGGGTGTGGCCATCGGCGGTCCGCTCGGTCCCGGCCATGCCGATCAGGCGGATGACATAGCCCAGCGCATCAGCCTGGGCGATGTCCGCGGCCCGCAGCCGGGTAATGCCCGAGGTTTCGACACTGGCGAAATCGACCTGCGCGCCAAAGGCGATCGCAGCCAGGATCGACAGCTTGTGCGCGGCATCGGTGCCTTCGATGTCGAAGGCCGGATCGGCTTCGGCATAACCCTTGGTCTGGGCTTCGGCGAGCACGTCGGCAAAATCGCGGCCGGTGTCTTCCATGGTCGAGAGGATGTAATTGCAGGTGCCGTTGAGGATCCCGTAAACCCGCTCGATCTCGTTCGCCGCCGCGCCTTCGCGCAGCGCCTTGATCACCGGAATGCCGCCGGCCACTGCTGCTTCGAACTTCAGGGCAACGTGCTTGTCCTCGGCCTTGGCGGCGAGTTCCAGCCCGTGATGCGCGATCATCGCCTTGTTGGCCGTGACGAAGGCCTTGCCGGCCTCGATCGTGGTGCGCGCACAGGACAGCGCCGGACCATCGGACCCGCCGACCAGCTCGACCACCACATCGACATCAGCGCGTTCGCCCATGACGACCATGTCGTCTTCCCAGGCGTAGGGCGAAAGGTCGACCCCGCGATCCTTACTGCGATCGCGCGCCCCGATCACGGTAATCTGGATCGGGCGGCCGGCACGCCGCGCAATCAGCGCCGCGTTGGCTTCGACAAGGCGGATGACCCCGGCACCGACAGTGCCAAGGCCGGCGAGCGCAATACGCAGAGGTTCGGCCATGATAATCCCTTTCGCGACGCGGCCCTTAGGGGGCTGCCGCGCGGGCGGCAAGCGGTTCTACTTGCGGGTGCGCGGACAGGTGCCCAGCTGGTCGAGCACGAAGCGGTAGTCGCGCTCGGCCGCCAGACGGTTCTCCTCGGTTCCCGAGGTGTTGGCCTCCGCCGGCAGGGCCGCGGGCAGGAAGCAGGCGAGCCGGTACCAGCCCAGCGTATCGCGCGCCGGGGCCAGGCCGGCCTCGCCGACCACTTCAGAGAACGACACGCTCCAGCGCGGGGTCTGGCCGGGCTGGCGCACCACGGTCACCGCCGCCGGCTCGCCATCGGCAGTGGCGAGGAACAGCTGGCTCTCGCTTTCACCTGCCAGGCTGCCCGGCACAAAGATCGCTTCGCGCACCCCGGTGACCCGGCGCGGCGCAGTCGGCGCGTTCAGTTCGCCCAGCACGGCGCGCAGCCGCGTATCGAGCGCCGCATCCCAGACCAGCTGTGCATCGTTGGCCACCAGTTGCAGCTCGCCCGGGCGGGCGGGCACGGCGCGGGCGAAGATCACCACGCTCTTCTTCTTGAGCGCGGGCGGACGGCCCTTGGGATCGACCGGCAGGTCGACCAGATAGCGCAGATCCTCGCCCAGCCCCGACCGGCCGAACACCACCGCCTCGGTCCGCGCCTCGACATAGAAGCGCCCGCGCCCGGCGCGCAGCCCCGGCGCACGCGCGGCTTCGACCGCCACCAGCTTGCGGACCTGGGCCCGAATCACCAGCGGCGCGCCGTCGGCAAGATCGGCCAGATCGGCATAACTCGCTGCCGGTGCCGGCACTGCGACCGGCGAATCGTCGCGCGCGAAGGCGGCGGCGGGGAGAGTAACAAAGGCTGCGAGGCAACCGGCGGCAAAGGAAACAAACTTGCGCATCGTGGCTCCGAAAATTTTCATCCACACTTTAGGTGGGGCCCGCTCAGGCGCGGATTTTCGACGTATTTTCCTGAGCTTTGACATTAACGCAAGTGAATCGACCGTTAATGGATAAAGCGTTGCGTGACTGGCGAGCCGCCGCTAAAGCACTAGGAAAACCGGGCCAAACAACGATAAGGCCCCTCGTGTTGACCATGCATGCGTTCGGGCGCTGCTTGGTTTCCCGGGTTGACCAACAGGGTGGAAATTAAGAATTTAAGCGGTCGGATCTTGCCGTAGGCAGATTCGGGCGTCGTGTCCGGATTTCGATCCGGGGGACTGATTAGGAGTGATGCGTCTGAATGGCTTACGCTGACCAGGAAGTGAGCGGCAATCGAATTGCCGCCTTTGTCATCGTCGCTCTGATTCACGTGGTTGTCGGCTATGCGCTGGTGACCGGCCTTGCCTATGAAGGCGTTAAGGCTGTGATGAAGAAGGTGACGACCGTCGACATCAAGAAGGAGGAGCCCAAGAAGGAGCCGCCGCCGCCGCCGAAGCAGGCTGCTGCGCCGCCCCCGATCGTGGCTCCGCCGCCGAAGATCAACGTGAACGTGACCCCGCCGCCGGTCTCGGTCGTAACTACGCCGCCGCCGATCGCGCCGGTTGTTCCGATCATTGCACCGCCGGCTCCGGTGGCCCCCCCGCCGCCGAAGTTCCAGCCCAAGCAGCCGCAGCCCAAGGGCCGGTCGACTGAATGGGTCACGACCAACGACTATCCGTCGCGCGCTCTGCGCGAGGAACGCGAAGGGACCACCCGTTTCCGCCTCACCGTGGGTGCCGATGGGCGTGTTGCAAACTGCGAAATCACTGGTTCGAGCGGCAGCCCGGACCTTGACGCCGCAGCTTGCGCCAACCTGCAGCGTCGTGGGCGTTTTGCTCCGGCCACCGATGGTGAAGGCAACCCGACCTCGGGTTACTACTCCAACGCGGTCCGTTGGCAGATTCCCAAGGATTAATTTTTCGGCTCGCTTGAGCTTCAATTTTCAACTTTCTTCTTCTTGAGAGGACTACCCGCATGTTTATCGTTAACCTTCTGGCCGAAGCGGCCGCTGCTCCGCAGAACAAGTTCGGCTTCAAGGAAGCTCTCGAAGCCGGCGGCTTCATCTCGTACGCCACCGTGTCGATCCTCGGCGTGATGTCGTTCGGTTCGTTCTTCATCCTGTTCACCAAGTGGTTCGAACAGTCGAAGATCACCCGCCAGTATCGCGAAATGCGCGCCAACTTCTGGAAGGCCGCCACCCTCAAGGAAGGCGCTGCCAAGCTCGAAAAGAACAGCGCATGGCGCCAGATCGTCGACGACGGCCTCGCCGCTGAAGACCAGCACGCCAAGATGGTCAACGAAACCGACGCCCACGATTGGCTGCACGGTTCGCTGGCTCGCTCGGAAGCTTCGGTCAACGCTCGTCTCGCCAGCGGCCTGCCGTTCCTCGCCACCGTCGGTGCGACCTCGCCGTTCATCGGTCTGTTCGGTACCGTGGTCGGCATCTACCGCGCGCTGATCGCCATCGGCGTTGCCGGTTCGGCCTCGATCGACAAGGTCGCCGGCCCGGTCGGTGAATCGCTGATCATGACCGCGCTGGGTCTGCTCGTCGCCGTTCCGGCCGTGCTTGCCTACAACTACCTCCAGAGCCGCAACAAGCGTCTTGCCGAGCTGCTCTCGAGCTTCTCGACCGACGTTCTCGCGAACATCAACTCGAAGGGCGCTGTGAAGCCTGCCGTCGTTGCTGCTCCGGCTGCTGCTGCCAAGCCTGCTGCTCCGGCCGCTGCTCCGGCTGCCAAGAAGTAAATCGCCAGACCGGCGCAGGACGGCTTACCCCGCTGCTGCGCCGGCCCTGACCGGCCCCGGGCGCATCGTCGCAAGACCGCGCCCGGCCAGCCGGACAACCCAAGGATAGGATGTAAATCATGGCGATTTCGATGGGCGGCGGCGGCGAAGAGAAGCCGATGTCGGACATCAACACCACGCCCCTCGTGGACGTGATGCTGGTGCTCCTGATCATCTTCCTCATCGCCGTTCCGGTCGCGATCCAGACGATCCAGAAGCTGCACATCCCGATCATGGTCTCGCAGGAATCCAAGGATAAGGTCGAAAACCTTCTCCTTACTGTGAGCACCACCGACGCTGCTGGTCGCAGCGCTGGCGATCCGGGCTTTGAAGGTGCGAATCTGGGCGGTGAATGCCGGATCTATTTCAACAACATCACGCCGGTCGATTCGGTCGAACTGCGTGACATGGCCTTCAAGCGTCTTGACGATATCGTGAAGCGTGCTGGTGGCCCCGAAGCGCTCGTCGCCAACCCGGAACTCGTGCCCCAGGTGCACATCCGTGGCGACATCAACGCTCCGTGGCGCTGCATCGCTGGTGCGATCTACAACGTCCAGATCTCGGGCTACCCGACGGTCGGCTTCATCTCGAACCCGGTCGATCCGGCTGGCTGATAGCCGCCCGGTCTCAACTTAGGAGTAAAACCCCATGGCAATGTCAGGCGGCAATGACGATGGCGAGCCGATGATGGAAATGAACACGACGCCGCTTATCGACGTCATGCTCGTTCTCCTCATCATGTTCATTATCACCATCCCCGTGGCCACCCACGCCGTGAACATCGACCTGCCCAACCCGTCGGCCCCGCCGCCGGACGTCGTGATCAAGCGCGACAAGAACAAGCTGGTGATCGAACCGAACGGAGCCCTGCTCTGGAACGGCACCCCGCTTGATGGCGGTCAGCTGATGAGCACGCTCCAGGCGACCCTGAAGATCAAGCCGGAACCCGAACTGCAGTTCCAGCCCGATCCGCAGGCTCCCTATGAAGCAGCTGCTCAGGCGCTGAACATCATCAAGGGTTCGGGCGTCACGGCCTTCGGCTTCGTGGGCAACGAACAGTTCTCCGAATTTGGCAAGGAAGCCGGTCTGGGCAAGGCTCAGTAAGGTATCCGTCACGGATAACAGCAAATCAGGGGGCGGAGCGATCCGCCCCCTTTTTTCATGCCCTCAATCGGCGTCCGCATCGTCCTCGTCAGGCAACGGCGTTGGTCGCATCGCCGCCGCAGCCAGGCCTTCGGCTTCGAGCAGCAGTTCATCATCAGCCGCCCCTTGCGGCAGGCTTTCGCGCCCGATCATCACCAGCACCGGCACGGCGAGCGGGCTGACCCGGTCAAGCGTGACATGGCGGATCTCGCGCCCAGCGCGGCCCAGCAGGTCCGCTAGCCGCCCGATGTCGGTCATCCGTGCCCGGGCATCGGCCCAGGCCGCATCAATCAGCACGTGATCGGGCTCGTATCGCCGCAGCACATCGTAGATCAGGTCGGTCGAAAAGGTCACCTGCCGCCCGGTCTTGCGCTGGCCGGGCTGCTGGCGTTCGACCAGCCCGGAAATCACCGCCACTTCGCGGAACGCCCGGCGCAGGAGGTAGCTGTCCTGCACCCAGGCCGCGAATTCATCGACCACGATATCGGGTGAGAGCAGGGCCGCAGGATCCTCGATCGGCCGCAGCCCCCAGACGGCCAGCGCATAGTCACTGGCAACAAAGCCGAGCGGGGCCAGACCCAGTGCCTCCATCCGCCGCGTCACCAGCATCCCCAATGACTGATTGGCCGGCCAGCCGGCGCAGGTATGGAACACGCTGTAGCAGCGGCGCTCATGCGGGAAGCTTTCGACCAGCAGCGTGCCCGGCCCGGGCAGCGCTGAGCGCCAGTCCTGCGCTTCGAGCCATTCGCGCACGTCATCGGGAAACCGCGCCCAGCCCGCCCGGTCCGCCAGCAGCGCCTGAACCCGCTCGGACAGATGCGTGGTCAGCGGCATCCGCGCGCCCATGTAGCTCGGGATCATCCCCGACCGCTTGGCCGCGCGCACCACCAGTGCCGTCTCGCGCATGGCTTCCACTTCGAGGTCAAGCCCGGCGAAGCGGAAGGTCGAACCGGGCTTGAGACTGGCGGCAAAGCTCTCCTCGACCCGGCCGAGCGAGCGTCCGTTGCGAAAGCTCACATCGAGCATTTCGGAATCGATGATGATCCCGGCGTTGAGCCGGAAGCGCGCGGCATGATCGGGATGGGTCAGCCGCCACAGCCCGTCGCGGCCGCACACGATCCGCTGGAACCGGTCATAGGCGCGCAGCGCGTAGCCCCCGGTCGCGACGAAATCGAGCACCCGCCCCCAGGTCTGGGCATCGACCCAGCCATAGGCCGAGGCCGAACGCACTTCGGCCAGCAAGGCATCACCATCGAACGGCCCGGCGCAGGCCCGGACCATGACGTGCTGTGCCAGCACATCGAGCCCCCCGGGGCGGAAGTCCTCGCCATCGCGCTGGCCGGCGGTAACGGCCTCCTGCGCCGCCATCGCTTCCAGAAATTCAAAGCGGTTGCCCGGCACCAGCATCGCCCGGCTGGGCAGGTCGAGCCGGTGATTCGCCCGCCCGATCCGCTGGAGCAGCCGCGCCGAGCCCTTGGGCGCACCCATCTGCACCACCAGATCTATATCCCCCCAATCGACCCCCAGATCGAGGCTGGCGGTGCAGACCAGCGCGCGCAGTTCGCCCCGCGCCATTGCCCCCTCCACCTTGCGCCGCGCCTCTTTCGAGAGCGAGCCGTGGTGGATCCCGATCGGGAGATGATCCTCGTTGGCGTCCCACAGCTTCTGGAAGATGAATTCGGCCAGAAAGCGCGTGTTGGTGAACACCAGCGTGGTGCGGTTGGCCTTGATCGCGCCGTAGAGCTGCGGGATCGCCCAGGCCGCGGCATGGCCGCCCCACGGCACGCGGGCATCCTGCGGCAGCAGGATCGACAGCTCGGCCGGGGCGCCCTCCTCGCCTTCGACCAGCGTGACCTGCTCGGCCACGCCGCCGGGCGCTAGCCAGCCTCGCCACGCATCAGGCTCGGCCACGGTGGCCGACAGCGCCACCCGCTGCATCCCCGGCGCCAGCGTCTGGAGCCGCGCCAGCGCGAGTGCCAGCAGATCGCCCCGCTTGCCGCTGGCAAAGGCATGGACCTCGTCGATCACGATCCGTTGCAGCGAGGCGAACAGCGTCTCGGCCTCGGTATAGGACAACAGCAGCGAGAGCGATTCAGGCGTGGTCAGCAGCACCTGCGGCGGGCGGGCGCGCTGGCGGGCCTTGCGTTCGGACGGGGTATCGCCGCTGCGGGTTTCGATCCGCAGCGCCAGCCCCATTTCCGCCACCGGGGCGAGCAGGTTTCGCTGCACGTCATGGGCCAGTGCTTTCAGCGGAGACACGTAAAGCGTGTGGAGCCCCTCGGGCGGCGGCGTGCCCGCCAAGGTCGAGGGGCAGAACGCGGCCAGCGTCGGCAGGAACCCCGCCAGCGTCTTGCCCGCCCCGGTATCGGCCACCAGCAGGGCATGGCGCCCGCTGGCCGCGACATCAAGCATCGCGCGCTGGTGGCGGCGGGGCCGCCAGCCACGCTGCGCAAACCACTGGTCAAGTTCGGGCGGAAGGGCGGCGGCGGGCATTGCCCGGCGAATGTGGGGGCAATGCCGGGGCAAGGGAAGGGGCAATCGCCCGGGAGCCCTTGCGGCACGTTCCCCCTTCCCTCGCCGCGCGGCGCCTGCCAAGACCGGGCGATGCAGATCGACTATTCCGAGCTTTCCGGCCTTGCCATCGCGCTGGCGCTGGGACTGCTGGTGGGGATCCAGCGCGGCTGGGTGCAGCGCCGCGAGCCCGCCGGCCACCGCTTTGCCGGGATCCGCACCTATGGCCTGCTCGGGCTGGCGGGCGGGATCGCCGGGGCCTTGCAGCAGCGCGCCGCGCCGCTGGCGCTGATCCTGATGCTGACCAGCGCAGCGCTGGTCGTGCTGGGCTACTGGCGCACCACCCAGCGCGAAGACAACATCAGCGGCACTGCCAGCCTGAGCGGGCTGCTGACGGTGGCCTGCGGGTTCCTCGCCGGCAGCGGCGAAGCCGGCATGGCCAGCGTGGGCGCGGGCGTGACCGTGCTGGTGCTGGCACAGCGCCGCCGCCTGCACCATCTGCTGCGTCACATCGACGAGCGCGAGATGATGGCCATCGCACGCTTTGCCCTGATCGCGCTGGTGATCCTGCCGCTGCTGCCCGACACGCCGTTCGGCCCCTATGGGGTGTGGCACCCGCGCCAGCTGTGGCTGGTGGTGGTGATGGTCTCGGGCTTCAGCTTTGCGGGCTATGCCGCCACCCGGCTGGTCGGCCCGGCACGCGGAACCTTGGCGACTTCGGCTGCCGGGTCGATGGTATCCTCGACCGCGGTCACCGCCTCGCTGGCGGGCAAGCTGCGCGATCCGGCCAACGATGCGGCGCTCTGCAACGGGGCGATCGCGCTGGCATCGGCCGTGATGTTCGCGCGGATCATGGTGCTGACCGGCGCGCTCGCCGGTTTCGCGCTGCCGACGCTGGCCACTCTGGCCGCGCCGGGCATGGTGGTCAGCCTGATCGCCACCGCGCTGATCCTTACCCGCCGCCGCGATGGGACGACCCTTGCCGGCGAGGAGGTTGCCGTGCGCAATCCCTTCGACCTTGGCCCCGCGCTGGCGCTGATGGGGCTGACCATGGTGCTGACGGTGCTCGCGCGCTGGATTCTGGAGCGTTACGGCGATGCCGGGCTAGCCACGGTGCTAGCGATTTCGGGGGTGGTCGATGTCGATTCGGCGATCATCACCATGGGCAACCTGCCGCCCGGCACGCTGGCCCCGCACATCGCCGGGCTGGTGCTGATGCCGCCCTTCGTGCTCAACACCCTGTTCAAGACCGGAACCTTGCTGAGCATCGCCGGATGGCGGCGCGGCTGGCAGGGCGCGGCCGCGATGCTGGCCAGCATCGCCGCGTCCGCGCTTGCCCTGCTGTTCGTGCTCTAGCGGGCTTAATGCCCCGCCTGCGGCCCGCGCTTGAGGCCCGAGGCCGCGAGCTGGGCATCAATCTGCGCCATCAGCCGTTCAAGCCCGGCCTCGTCGTCGCTCTCGGCGCGGGCAACCAGCACATCCTGGGTGTTCGAGGCGCGCAGCAGCCACCAGCCATCGGCGGTCGAAACCCGCACCCCGTCGGTCGCATCGACCGCGGCGCCTTCGGCGCTCAGCCGGGCCTTGACCTCGTCGACCACGGCAAACTTGCGGCTTTCATCCACCTGGAAACGCAGTTCGGGCGTGTTGATCAGCGCCGGCATCGCCCCGCGCAGCTCGGTGACCGAACGCCCGAGCCGGGCCGAGGCCGCGATCAGGCGGATGGCAGCATAGAGCGCATCGTCAAATCCGTAATACTGGTGGGCGAAGAACACGTGGCCGCTCATTTCCCCGGCGAGCGGCGAGGCGACTTCCTTCATTTTGGATTTGATCAGGCTGTGCCCGGTCTTCCACATCAGCGGCTGCCCGCCGAGCTGCGAAACGCGGTCGAACAGCGCGCGCGAAGCCTTCACGTCGGCGATGATCGTGGCCCCTGGCAGCTGACGCAGCAGGTCTTCGGCATAGATCATCAGCAGCTGATCGCCCCAGATCACCCGGCCTTCGCCGTCGATCGCGCCGATCCGATCGCCGTCACCATCGAAAGCTATACCAAAATCGAGCGACTTCGCGGCGACCAGCGCGCGCAGATCGACTAGATTCTTTTCCTCGGTCGGGTCCGGATGATGGTTCGGGAAAGTCCCGTCGACTTGGGTGTAAAGCAGATGGTGTTCGCCGGGGATCTTCTTGACCAGCCGTTCCAGCGCGGGGCCCGCCGCGCCATTGCCCGCGTCCCAACCGATCTTGAGCGCGGCCAGCCGATCCCGGTCGATCCCGTCCAGCCCCTCGATCATCCGGTCGACATAGGCATCGATAATGTCACGCTGCTCGTTGACCGGCGCCGCCAGCCCGGTGCGATCGGCCCAGGCGCCACTGGCGGCGAGCCGGCCCAGCTCCTGGATGTCCGCACCGAAAAACGGACGGCCCTGAAATACCATCTTGAAGCCGTTATAATTGGCGGGATTGTGGCTGCCGGTTATCTGAATGCCGCCCTGCACATCCTGCATTGACGCTTCGGCGTAATAGAGCATCGGGGTTGCCCCCAGGCCCACCCGCACCGCATCGACCCCGCTGGCGTTGAGCCCTTCGATCAGAGCTTCCTCCAGCATCGGCGAGCTGACCCGCCCGTCATAGCCCACGGCCACCCGGGTGCCGCCCGCCGCGCGCAGCAGCGTGGCAAAGCCCCGCCCGATCGCGCGTGCATCCTCCGCACCCAGCGTTTCGCCGATGATCCCGCGAATGTCGTATTCGCGCAGCACGGTGGAATGGAACTGATGGGTCATGGTTGCTCCGTATGATGACGGTCGATCCGCGCGAGCAGCAGGTCGCGGGCGTGGTTGGCGGCGTGGACGGCCTCGCTGCTGCCGCCCCGGTCGGGATGGACCCGGGCGATCAGCCGGCGATGCGCGTCGATGATCTCCTCGCGCCTAGCCTCCCGGCCCAGCCCAAGCAAGGCGCGGGCCTGCGCTTCGGCCTGGGCCCGTTCCGAATTGGCCCACAATTGCCAGAGCCACTGGCCGGTCAGCGCCCGCACCAGCAGCGCGGCAAGCACGGCGATGGTGACAAGCTTGCCCATGCAGCCGCGCTCAGGCCGTGGCCTCGGCCACCTGGGCCGCGCGCCCCGCCGGCATCGGCAGATTGAGCTGGCTCAGCAGCGCGCGCAGTTCCTGCCGCGCGACAAGGTGGCTGGTGCCCAGTTCGCCCAGATGCCCCTTGTCGAGCAGGGTCAGGCCCGAGGGGAACAGTTCGCGGTAGATCACGCGTTCGGACAGGCCATTGGCGATGCGGAAGCCGACCCGCTTCGACAGTTCGGTCAGCGCCTGATCAAGCCGGCGCATGTTACGCGCCTCGACGTGCTGGGTGCGGTTGCGCACCACCACCCAGTCCATCTCGCGGCGGTTGTCCTTGATCGTCGCCATCGCCCGCTTCTTGCGCGCTTCCCAGATCAGCTCGGCATAGAACGACAGGCGGCGGACCTTGAAGGTTTCGGCATCGACCTGCCCGATCAGGTCGAAATCGACGAAGCTGTCGTTGATCGGGGTGACCAGCGTATCGGCGCGGGTCGCCACGTGGCGGGCAAATTCGTCGTCGCGGCCGGGGGTGTCGAACAGCAGGAAATCGGCATCCTGGCCGAGTTCACGGGTCATCGCGTCGAGTTCTTCAGTGGTCGTGCCGTTGAACACCGCAAAGCGCGCATTGGGCAGGTCGATGCCACGGCGGCGCTCGGTCTCGGTGCGGTTTTCGAGATAGCGGTGGAAGGTGCGCTGGCGCGGGTCGAGATCGATCGCGGCGACCCGGGCGCCCATATAGGCCAGCGCGATCGCAACGTGGACCGCGGTGGTCGACTTGCCGGTGCCGCCCTTTTCGTTGGCGAAGACGATGCGGTGGGGTTCGTGAGGCACTGACACGGCGATGCGGGCTCGCTTCTTTGGGTGTTGATGTTTGCTGCCACGCAGCGCAAGTGCGGCACTATCGCCGTCAGGCCCGTTCTATCCGAGGGGAATCGCCCGTGCAAACCGTCACGCAGCTTGATCCACTGCGCAGCGCCATCGATGCCCTGCGCGCCGATGGAGCGATTGCGCTGGTTCCGACCATGGGCGCGCTGCACGAAGGCCACCTGACCCTGGTGCGCGAAGCCAAGCGCCGCGCGGCGCATGTCGTCGTCTCGATCTTCGTCAATCCGCGCCAGTTCGGCCCGCGCGAGGATCTGTCGAGCTATCCCCGTCCGTTCGAGCGCGACAAGGAACTGCTCGCCGCCGAGGGCGTCAGCCTGCTGTGGCACCCCGATGCGGGCGCAATGTATCCCGATGGCTATGCCACCACGATCTCGGTCGAGGGCGTATCGGACGGACTGTGCGGTGCGGCGCGGCCCGGGCACTTCGACGGGGTGGCGACCGTGGTCTGCAAGCTGTTCAACCAGGTGCGCCCCGATCTTGCGCTGTTTGGCGAAAAGGACTGGCAGCAGCTCGCCGTGATCCGCCGGATGGCGCGCGACCTCGATCTGGTCCTGCCCCGAGCTGAGGCAATCCACGCCGTCGCCACGGTGCGCGAGGACGATGGCCTCGCCCGCTCGTCGCGCAACACCTACCTGACGGCAGAGCAGCGCGCGCAGGCTGCCTGCCTGCCCCGCGCGATGCGCCAGGCGGCCGACGAAGCGCGCGGCGGTGCGGCCTATGATGCGGTGCTAGGCTCGCTGCGCGAGGCGCTCCTCGCCGGCGGGTTCAGCGCGGTCGACTATGCCGAATTTCGCGATGCCGCGACGCTGGAGCTGCGCAGCGCCCCTGCCGACAGCCCGGCGCGGCTGTTCGTGGCAGCGCGGATTGGGACGACCCGCCTGATCGACAATATCGCGGCCTGAGCTGGCACTGCCGGCCGCGTCAGTGCCCGGCAAAGTCCATCAGCGCGCTGACCGTGAGCGCCGCATCGCGCAGGCGCTGCGCGCCGCCAAGTTCCGGCAGGTCGATCACGAATAGCGCATGGTCAACCCGCGCGCCGGCCCGGCGCAGCAACTGCGTGGCAGCCAGAGCAGTCCCGCCTGTCGCGATCAGGTCGTCGATGATCACCACGTGCTGCCCCGGCGCAATTGCGCCGGGATCGACCTCCAGCGTGTCGGTGCCATATTCAAGCGCGTAGTCGATCGCCAGCACCGGCACGGGAAGCTTGCCGGGCTTGCGCACCGGAACAAAACCAAGCCCGAGGTGCGCGGCAACCGCCGCCCCGAAAATGAACCCGCGCGCCTCCATCCCGGCGATGGCCTCGGCGCCAGCGGCGCGCGCGGCATCGGCGAGCAGCGCAACGGTCCGGGCCAGACCCGGCCCATGTCCGATCAGCGTGGTGATATCGCGAAACTGGATCCCCGGCTGGGGGAAGTCGGGAATGGTGCGGACAAGGGCTTTGAGATCGTCTGGAGTCATCGCTGGGGTCATGGCGTGGGTCTTCCAAAGCAAACGCCCCCCACACCGGTTGGTGCGAGGGGCGCTTTGTTACCCGCAGGGCGCGAGCGAAAGGCTTAGTGGCCCTTCTTTTCCGCCCAGATGTTGCGGTAGGACATGTAGGCCAGCACGGTGGCGAACAGCAGGAAGCCGATCCACCACAGCCCGGTCTGGTGCCGCTTTTCGAGCTTGGGCTCGGCGGTCCACACCAGGAATGCCGAAACGTCCTTGGCCATCTGGTCAACAGTCGCCTTGGTGCCGTCCGAATAGGTGACCTGGCCTTCGCTGGTCAGCGGGGCGGGCATCGCGATGTTGAGGTTGGCGAAGTACGGGTTGTAGTGCAGCCCGTCCGGCGTCTTGGCATCCGGGAACTGCTTCAGCAGCTTGGCCGGCTGTTCCTCGTAGCCCGTGAGCAGCGAGTAGACATAAGCCGCCCCGCCGTGACGCGCCTTGGTGATCAGCGACAGATCCGGCGGATTGCCGGTGCCGGCATAGACCACCGGCGGGAAGTGATCGCTGGCCAGACCCGGACGATCCTTGATCGCGCCGGTCAGCGGATCCTTGCCCGCAACGGTCTGGGCGGCGGCAATCGCCTTCACTTCGGCTTCGTTGTAGCCGAGCGCTTCGAGATCGCGGAACGCAACGTGCTTGATCGCGTGGCAGCTGGCGCAAACCTTGCTGTACACTTCAAAGCCGCGCTGGAGCTGCTGCTTGTCGAACTTGCCGAAGAACCCGTCGCTAGCAAGGTGCAGCTCCTTGGGGTGCTCGTGGAAGGCCTTTTCAACGGTGTGCGGCAGGCCGTCCTTCGAGACGTTGATAACGCCCAGAAGCAGCGACCATGCCAGCGCAGCCGAGAAGAACAGGCCGGCAAGGATGGAGAAGATGCGGATCATGATGTCTTTCCCTCTCGCCGTTTCTCAGGCCTTGGCTTCGAGCGCTGCGGCCTCGTCCGAGCCGAGAACGGCTTCGGTGATCGAGAAGGGCAGCGGATCGGGCCGTTCGATCGAAGAAACGATCGGCACGATCACGAAGAAGTGCAGGAAGTAGTAGATCGAGGCGATCTGGGCGATGATGACGTAGGGTTCTTCAGCCGGCGAACCGCCACAGTAGCCCAGGATCAGCACGTCGACCAGGAGCACCCTGAAGAACTTGCGATAGAGCGGGCGGAACTTGGCCGAACGCACCGGCGACTTGTCGAGCCAGGGCAGGAAGAACCACACCAGGATCGACGCGAACATCGCCAGCACGCCCATCAGCTTGGCCGGGACAATGAGGA
>Ga0228701_1000815_pt1 | contig 23396 bp, 18 predicted proteins | sample McNCre117_Aug_MG_2_FD_178017 | JGI IMG/M metagenome (GOLD analysis project Ga0228701, IMG submission 178017) | Freshwater microbial communities from McNutts Creek, Athens, Georgia, United States - 11-17_Aug_MG | ecosystem: Environmental > Aquatic > Freshwater > Creek | place: USA: Georgia...
TGAGGAACACGACATCGCCGCTGCAGCGCGCGATGGTGGCCGCGAAATTGCCGCCGGGGCCAAGGCCGGGGCGGTTGACCGTGACGTGCACCGGGAAGGGTGCGGTCGCGGCGAATGCTTCAAGCACTGCCTGCGTGGCATCGCGCGAATCGTCGTCGCCGACGACCAGTTCATCGGGGAGCCGGGTCTGGGCCAGGAACGATGCGAGCTGTTCGGCGAGGTATTTTTCGCCGTTGTAGGTCGCCAGCGCTATCGAGACGCGCTGCGGTTTGGGCGTGGAGCCGGACGCCATCACGGTTTGCCGCTTTCCTGCCCGGAAAGACCGCGCAGCAATGCAGCCAGCCTCGCGATCACGGCCTCCTGTGCCCAGCGGTCCAGCCCGCGCTGGCGGGCCTGCGCGCCCAGCGCGGCGGCGCGGGCCGGATCGCCCACCAGCGCGGCTATGGCCGCGGCAAAGGCCGGTGCATCGCCGGGCGGCGTGGCGATGCCGCAGCCTTCGACCTCGGCGTGGAGCCCGGTTCCGGGAAGCGCGGTGGCGACCACGGGCCGGCCGGAGAACAGCATATTGGCAAGCTTCGAGGGCAGGACGAGGTCTGCCGCCCCGGCGATCTGCGGCAGCAGGTGAACGTCGGCGAGGGCGAGCAGTTCGCCCACGCGGCCGGCCGGCTGGAGATCGTGGAACGAGATGTTGTCCAGTCCTGCGGCGAGATCCTGCAGGCGCGCCCGGTTGGGCCCTTCGCCGCAGACGATGAAATGGAGATCATCACGATCCGCGAGGCTGCGCGCGGCCTCGACCACGATCTCGATCCCCTGCTTGTTCGCAATGTTGCCGGAATAGAGCGCGATCCTGCGACTGCCGAGTTGCCATTCGCGGCGATAGGCTTCGCCGCCTGCGGGATCGGGTTGCGGCGCATTGGCCCAGTTGCGCACTTCGGCGACGCGGGCGGCCGGAATGCCCTTTTCCAGCAGCTTCGCGCACATCTGCGGGCTGATCGTCGAGACCTGGTCCGCCAGTCGCAACACGCGGTTTTCCACCCCTCGCGCGATGCGGGCAAGAAGGCCGCCCTCGCCGACGAGGCCGGTGGCGAAAGCGGCCTCGACCTCGAAGTCCTGGATGTGCAGCCACAGCTTCGCGCCCGCCAGCCGTGCCGCGATCCACGCGACCGGCACGCTGAGCAGCGCCGGGGCGACGCAGATCACCACATCGGGCCTCGCGGAGCGCTTGCCCAGCGACTGGCGCAGCGCCGGGCCGAGCGCGGACAGGGCGAAGCTGGCAAGGTGTGCGATCCGGCGCAGGCCGCTGGGCCGGGCCGGGACATAGTGCGGGCAGCGCGTGACCGTGACCCCGGCTTCGACCGTGCGGGTCCAGCCGCCGCGATAGGCCTGCCACGTGCGCCATTGCGGGTAATAGGGCTTGCCCGCCACGACGCTGACGGCGAAGCCGTGCCGGGCAAGGCCTTGGGCCATTCCGGCGGTGAACGGGCCGATCCCGATCTCCTCGGGGGCATAGTTCAGCCCGACGATCTGGACGTGGGGGCCGGCGGCCATGGTCAGCCGGCCGATGCGAGGAAGTGGCGGTAGGCATCGGCGATGCCCGCTTCCAGTCCGATCCTTGCGTTCCAGCCCAGCGCGCCGAGCCGGCTTGAATCCATCAGCTTGCGCGGGGTGCCGTCGGGCTTCGACGCATCGCGGGTGACCGTGCCGGCAAAGCCGACCACGCGGGCGACGAGTTCCGCCAGATCGCCGATCGCGATGTCGCTGCCCGAGCCGACGTTGACCGGATCGGCGGCGGAATAGTGGCCGAGCAGGAACACGCAGGCATCGGCGAGGTCATCGACGTGCATGAATTCGCGGCGCGGGGTGCCGCTGCCCCAGATTTCGAAACTGCCGGCCCCGGCGAGCTTCGCCTCGTGCGCCTTGCGGATCAGCGCGGGCAGCACGTGCGAGGATTGCAGGTCGAAATTGTCGCCCGGGCCATAGAGGTTGGTCGGCATCGCGCTGATGAAGTCGGCGCCGTGCTGGCGGCGATAGGCCTGGCACAGCTTGATCCCGGCGATCTTGGCGATGGCGTACCATTCGTTGGTGGGTTCCAGCGGCCCGGTCAGCAGCGCGTCCTCGTGGATCGGCTGGGGCGCGAACTTGGGGTAGATGCACGAGGAGCCGAGAAACAGCAGCTTGTCCGCGCCGGTGCGGAACGCCGCCTCGATCAGGTTCGCCTCGATCATCAGGTTGTCGTAGAGGAAATCGGCCGGGAAGCTGTCATTCGCGAGGATACCGCCGACCCTGGCTGCCGCGACGATCACCACATCGGGGCGTTCGCGCTCCATCCATGCGCGGACCGCCTGCTGGTCGATCAGGTCAAGCGCGGCGCGCGGCGCGGTCAGCACCTCGCAGCCTTCGCCGGCAAGGCGCCGGACCAGCGCGCTGCCGACCATGCCGCGATGCCCGGCGACGAACACGCGCCGCCCGGCGAGCTGGAAAACCGGATCAGGGCTCACTTGTAGAGCCCGGCCTTTGCCGCCAGTTGCCGCACGCCGTCGTGAACGATCTTGCCCAGCCCCTTGCGCGGGACGCCGCAGAATTCCATTGCCATGGCGCGGAACGTATAGACATCCATCGTCCGTGGAAAGCCGCCACGGCGCAGCGCATCGAACACGTCGCGCAGGCCATAGCGCTTTTCGGCCGGCAGGTGCCACAGCAGCAGGCGTTCGTCGCCCGGGGCGACCGAGTTGTAGCGCGGGCTGGTCCAGATGCGCTTGATCAGGTGGTTGGCGTGGGCCACCTTGCCGCGCAGCACCGAGAACGCGATCGAGAAGATGTGTTCCTCGGTGATGATCCCCCTGGCGGGACCCGTGCCGGTGATCGCATCGTTCAGCAGGCCCGCGAACAGTTCGCGGTGCGCCGTCCACGAAGCGATGCTGGTCATGAACAGTTCGCCGCCAAAGTGCAGGGCAAGTTCCCCGCCGGTGGCGCCGAACGCGCGGGAAATGCGGTCCATGTCGCGCATCGACAGGCCGTTGACCGTATCGGCTGGGTCGGTCTGGCGGACGATGTAGCCGGCGAAGGCGTGGTCATCGAGCAGGGCGAAGAGCGGCTGGATCGGCCGGGTGACGAGCACGTCGGAATCGACGATCGCGACGCGCAGGTCCGCATCTTCGGTGCCGATGAGCGATTCCATGATGTCATGGAAATAGAGGACGTTGCCCCACGATCTGGTTGTGCCGGGGGCGAGCCGCGCGGCCAGCGGCACGCGGCGCAGTTCGACCTCGTAGCGATCGAGCACTTCGGCCACGTTCACCCCGTCGACCATCGGCGGTTCGACATTGGTGAACAGGGCAAGGCGCTGGTCGGGGTTGGTGAAGCGGGCGCTGGCGAACAGCGCGACGATGCAGCGCCAGTAGACCGCCTGGACTTTCGGATCGGCCGAATTGCCGCCGGCCGAAGGAAAGGTGGTGCCTTCTTCGGGGAGGTCTGCGACGAATCCGGTCGCGAGCAGGGTCTTGGAGTGGGGCATCGTCAGTCGCGGGGTTATGCGAGCGGCAGGCCGGAGCGCAAGGCGGAACACGGCGATGCCGTGCGACCTGCCGCGCGGCCATGCGCGCAATCGACCTGTAGCCTTCGCATATCTGCTCCCCGTCGGTGCCGGTCAGGGCTTCGCGCCATGCCGATCTGCCGGTCCTAGGTCCTATACGCGTCCAGTGCCATATGTCGCTCGTTAGTCTGGAGCGGGTGCTCCGATCCGGCACAGGTATTTCCAGCCTTTCCGGTGATTTGCCTTTACGCGTCGAGCCAGCGGCTGAGCCGTGCCAGGCCGCGTGACTGGCGCCGCACGTCGGGCCGGGCCAGTTCGCGCACCGTGCGGATCAGGCGGGAACCGGCCCAGGCGGCAAAGCCGCCTTCGGCGCTGAGGTCGCGCCTGACGTGGGCATCGCCTTTCCCTCCCCTGCGCGCGAACATCCGGCGCAGCACCGCCATGGTCCCGCCGGCCGACATGGTCGCGACGAAGCCGGCGCTTTGCCGGGTGTCGAGGTCCTGCAGCAGCAGGGCGGCGGACAGCGCTGCGTAGTCTGGCGGCAGGGCGGGGAGATCGCCGGGCAGGGGAATCACGAGGTCTGGCGCGTGGGAATGGACCAGTGCCAGGACCAGCCCTGCGCCGCGCAGCCATTGGCCCCGGCGGGCCTCCGCCCAGAAGCGGTCCCAGTCGACCGGGGAGGTGCGCAGCAGCCAGGCGATGTCGCTCAGCACCAGCGGTCCGCAGTCCAGCCGGTGGTCATAGACCGCGTGGATGATGAGGTGGGCGAGCAGGTCGCCCGGATCGAGGAACGAGGCCCCGTCCTTGCGCACCGCGCGGGCGCGGATCGCGGCGAGGTCGGCGGCGGGGGCGGTGTGGTCCATCCGCCCGTCGATTTCCCAGAGGCGCTGGTGCAATTCGATCACCACCCCGCGCGGCGAGAGCAGCGGGGGCATATGCTTGTCGAGCCGGACGATCTCTTCGGTCGGGAGCTGCTGCGGATCGATCACCTTGTAACCATTGGCCAGCAGCAGGTCGAAGCCCTGGACTACCGTTTCGGGGGTGAGCAGGAGGTCGATGTCGCGCATCGGACGCAGGCCGGCGCGGGGGTAGGCGTGCCAGGCGAGCCAGGCGCCCTTGAGCGCCAGCGGGGCAAGGCCTGCCTGTTCGAGCAGGCGGACCGCGTGGGCCTGTTCCCCGGCGGCCACCAGCGCTTCCACCGCGCTGCGGCGGTGCGCGTCCTGCCATGCGGCGCGGATCGCGGGGGGGATTGCCGGGTTGTCGCGGTTGTTGTGGTGGAGCAGCGGCTGGAGCCGGTGCAGCGCGGCCATCCGGTCGATCGCCAGCCAGCCAGCCTCGTCCACGTCGGCAAGGTCTGCCCGCTCTTCTCCTGCCAGCAGGCCCAGCAGCACCGCACGCAGGCGCGCCAGTTCGGGTTCGCCGAGGGCCGCACCGGACACGGTGGTCAATTCCTCTTGGGAACCGTGAAGCTGCCGCTGACCCTGCCCCCGCCGGTACTGCCGACCGGCTGGCCGACTGCGGAAGACGAGCCCGAACTGCGGCCGTCCACGCTCGACACGCCGCTGGCAAGGTCGATCACCAGCCGGCCGCCGTTGAGGGTGTCCTCTCCCCGGCGCAGCGCCACGCCGCCGACCATCGTGATCAGGCGGCGGTTGAAGTCATAGATCGCGACGTCGCCGCTGGCGGTTTCATTGCCGCGCGCGACGGTGACCCCGCCGGTCGCGTCGATCCGCTGGATCTTGACCCCGCCGGCTTCGATATAGGCCACCGTGGTCCGTGCCGCGCGCATCCTGAGATCGCCCTGGCTGATCGCGACGTTGCCCGAGAGGATTACGCGCTTCTGCTTGTCCTGCAGCTCGATCCGGTCAGCCTCGTAATTGACCGGGGCATCGCTGTCGAAGCCGGCAATCGCCTGCGCGCCGGCGGTGAAGCCGCTGCCGGCGACGACGGCAACGGTGCCAATGGCGAAACCTGCCAGGAGCGAGCGGACGGCGGCGCGGCGGAACGAACGTGGGATCATGCGCGGGGTTCTAGGCGATAGTCTGCGGCGGGTGAAGCGCCATTCGCGCGAGGCGGCGCTTCGCGAGCGCGGCCATTTGCTGTTGCAATCGTCTGGAGGCTCGGCCAATTCGCTGTTGCGAACCGGCGGCCTTGGCGCGAGGCCTTCGAGCCAGATACGGACCCTGCATGGAATTCACCCGCTTCGACGTACCCGGCCCGGTCGAAGTGGTCCCGCGCCGGATCGGCGACGAGCGGGGCTATTTCGCCGAGACGTTCCGGCTGACCAGCTTTGCCGACACCGTCGGCGTTCATGAATTCGTTCAGGAAAACGAGTCGCTGAGCGCGAAGCCCGGTACGATCCGCGGCCTTCATTTCCAGACCGCCCCCCACGTGCAGGGCAAGCTGGTGCGCTGCACGGCGGGCGCGATCTTCGACGTGGCGGTGGACCTGCGCCGCGATTCGCCCACCTTCGGCCGCTGGGTCGGCGCGGAGCTGAGCGCGGCGCGCGGCAACCAGTTGTGGGTGCCGCCCGGCTTTGCCCACGGCTTCTGCACGCTCGAACCCGGTACGGTGGTCTCCTACAAGGTGACGGCCTATTATTCGCCCGAGCACGACAAGGGCGTCGCCTGGGACGATCCGGCCATCGGCATCGCCTGGCCCGACCTGGCCGATCCGGACACCCTTTCGGCCAAGGACCGCCAGCAGCCCGCGCTGGCCGATCTGCCGCCGTTGTTCACGATGGAAGGCTGAGCGCGATGCGCGTGATCGTAACCGGCGGGGCCGGGTTCATCGGTTCGGCGCTGGTGCGTCACCTCGTGCTCGAACAGGGCCATGAGGTCCTCAACATCGATGCGCTGACCTATGCCGGCAACCTTGCCTCGCTGACTGCGGTCGAGGGGCGCAACACGTATACTTTCCTGCACGCCAACATCTGCGACCGCGCGGCGATGGATGCGGCCTTTGCCGGCTTTCGACCCGACCGGGTGATGCACCTTGCGGCCGAAAGCCATGTCGACCGTTCGATCACCGGGGCGGCGGACTTCGTCCAGACCAACGTGATCGGAACCTTCACCCTGCTCGAGGCCGCGCGCGGCTATTGGGGCGGGCTCGATGCGGCGGCGAAGGATGCCTTTCGCTTCCTCCACGTCTCGACCGACGAGGTCTATGGCTCGCTCGGCGCGGAAGGGCTGTTCGAGGAGACCACGCCCTACGATCCCAGTTCGCCCTATTCGGCATCCAAGGCGAGCAGCGATCACCTCGCCAAGGCGTGGCACCGCACCTACGGCCTGCCGGTGGTGGTTTCGAACTGTTCGAACAATTATGGTCCGTTCCACTTTCCGGAAAAGCTGATCCCGCTGACCATTCTCAATGCCCTCGCCGGCCGGGCGCTGCCAGTTTACGGCAAGGGCGAGAACGTGCGCGACTGGCTCTATGTCGAGGACCATGCCCGCGCGCTTGATCTTGTCGCCGGGCAGGGCCGTCCGGGCGAGACCTACAACGTCGGCGGCCGCAACGAACGCCGCAACATCGACGTTGTGCGCCGGATCTGCGCCGTGCTCGACGAACTGGTCCCGGCCCCGGCGCCGCGCGAAAGCCTGATCGAATTCGTGGCAGACCGGCCCGGCCACGATGCGCGTTATGCGATCGACGCGACCCGGCTGGAGACCGAACTGGGCTGGCGCGCGCAGGAGGACTTCGACAGCGGCATCGAGAAGACGGTGCGCTGGTACCTCGACAACGCATGGTGGTGGCGGCCGCTGCGTGACCGTTACGATGGCGAGCGGCTGGGCCTGACCGCGCAGACCGCGCCATGAGAATCGCCGTGACCGGCCTTGCCGGGCAGGTCGTGACCAGTCTGGTCGAGCGCGGCCCGCTGGCTGGCCACGTGATCGTTCCGGTCGGCCGGCCCGCGCTGGACCTGGCAGGCGATGCCGAGGCCGTGCGCGCGGCACTGGCGGCGGCCCGGCCCGACGCGATCGTGTCCGCTGCGGCCTATACCGCGGTCGACCGTGCCGAGGCCGAACCGGAACTGGCCTTTGCAGTGAATGCCGCAGGGGCAGGCAAGGTGGCCGCCGCCGCCGCCGCGCTCGGCGTGCCGCTGGTCCACCTGTCGACCGACTATGTCTTTGCCGGAACCGGCACGCGGGCCTGGCGCGAGGATGACCCGGCCTGCCCGCAAGGGGTCTATGGCGCGTCTAAGCTGGCGGGGGAGGAGGCCGTTCTGGCCGTCCATGCCAATGCCGCGATCCTGCGCACCGCCTGGGTGTACAGCCCGTTCGGGGCCAATTTTGTCAAGACTATGCTGCGCCTTGCCGAGACGCGCGGCGAGGTTGGCGTCGTGGCGGACCAGACCGGCAACCCGACCAGCGCGCTCGATATTGCCGATGGCGTGCTGGCCGTGGCGGCCAACCTTGCCGGGGATGCCGATCCGGCCTTGCGCGGCGTGTTCCACATGGCCGGCGCGGGCGATATCCACTGGGCCGGTTTTGCCGAGGCGATCTTCGCCGCGTCGGCGGTGCGCGGCGGGCCGTCGGCACGTGTCCAGCCCATCGCCACGGCCGACTATCCGACCGCCGCCGCCCGTCCCGCCAATTCGCGGCTGGACTGCGCGAAGCTGGAACGGGTGCACGGGGTCAGGCTGCCGCAGTGGCGCGCATCGCTCGCGCCGGTTATCGAACGCCTGCTGGGCGAACACGGGACGCGTTCATGAAAGGGATGGGGGCATGAAGGGGATCATCCTGGCCGGGGGCAGCGGGACGCGGCTCTATCCGATGACGATGGCCGCATCGAAGCAACTGATGCCGGTCTATGACAAGCCGATGATCTATTATCCGCTTTCCACGCTGATGCTGGCGGACATCCGCGAAGTGCTGGTCATCACCACGCCGCACGATGCGCCGCTGTTCCATCACCTGCTGGGCGACGGCGCGCAGTGGGGCATGGACATTTCCTATGCGGTCCAGCCCGAACCCAGGGGGCTGGCACAGGCCTATACGATCGGGGCGGATTTCGTCGCGGGCGGGCCTTCGTGCCTGGTGCTGGGGGACAACATCTTTTTCGGCCACGGCCTGCCCGAAACGCTGGGCCGCGCCGCGCAGCGGGACAGCGGGGCGACCGTGTTCGCCTACCGCGTCGCCGACCCGGAACGCTACGGCGTGGTCGAGTTCGACGGCGCCATGCGCGCGCTGTCGATCGAGGAAAAGCCGGCCGCGCCGCGGTCGCACTGGGCGGTGACCGGGCTCTATTTCTACGATGCGCAGGTGGTTGATATCGCGGCCAATCTTGCCCCCTCCGCACGCGGGGAGCTTGAAATCACCGATATCAACCGGGCCTATCTCGAACGCGGCGCACTCAACGTCGAGGTCATGGGCCGGGGCTATGCCTGGCTCGACACGGGCACGCCCGACAGCCTGCTGGAAGCGGCCGAGTTCGTCGCCACGCTGGAACGCCGGCAGGGCATGAAGATCGCCTGTCCCGAGGAAATCGCCTGGCGCAAGGGCTTCATCGACGATGCCGGGCTGGAGCGGTGCATCGCGCGTCACGGCAAGAGCGACTATGCCGGATACCTGCGCGCCCTGAACTGAAATCCGGTCCGCCCTAGCGCGGCTTGCCCTGCATCCTGAGGCGCGCGCGCCCTTGTAGCGCGACGGTGCGGTTGTCGAGGTCGGCCTCGATCCGGTCGGCGCTGAAGGTGCCGCTGGGCACGGCGCCGGCCACCCCGCCCGAGCCGGTCACGTGTTGCTGCTTGAGATCGATGCGTACGTTGTTGGTGGTCAGCCGGTAACCGTCGGCGGCGCGGAAATCGACCGGGCCGCGCACAAGGATCGCGTTTTCGCCAAGGTCGTAGCGGCCATCGGGCGCCTTCAGTTCGGCCGGGCCGTCGGTCAACAGGATACGCGCGGCCAGATCGTCCATTTCGACCACCTTGAGCCGGGCCGAACGCTGGACCGCGCTGCCGGCGGTGACCGAAAAGGGCCGTCCGCGCGCGTCCTCGCCCCGGTACATCGCGTTGTTGATGCGCAGCCGCTCGCGGGTGATCGTCACCTTGTTGCGATCGAGCAGGAAGCTGATCTCGCCGCGCGGGAACAGCGGAGCGATGATCATGACCGCCGCGACCGCGCCGATCCCGGCGGGCAGCGCCTTGGCGAGGAACTGGACCAGCCGGTCGTGCGAGCCGCCGGGCAGGGCAAAATGCCTGCGGCGGTCGCGAATCTGGTCAGCCTGCTCGGTCATGGTCTGGGGTCAGAACCCTCGGATTATCCGGCGTGAACCGGGATCAGTCGTGGCTGAAGATGTCCTTTTCGGCCCAGCCCGCAAGGTCGAGCCGCGCGCGCGCCGGGAGGAAATCGAAACAGGCCTGGGCCATTTCGGTCCGCCCTTCGCGCGCCAGCCGCTGGACCAGGATCGCGTACATCGCATGGAGGTGGCGCACGTCGGACGCGGCGTATTCCTGCTGCGCGTCGGACAGGACGGGCGCACCCCAGTCGCTCGACTGCTGCTGCTTGGAGATTTCCTTGCCGAGCAGTTCGCGCACCAGGTCCTTGAGACCGTGACGGTCGGTATAGGTGCGGGTCATCTTGCTGGCGATCTTGGTGCAGAACACCGGCGCGGCGACCACGCCAAGGTAATGCTCGATCGCGGCGAGGTCGAACCGGGCGAAGTGATAGAGCTTCAGCCGCGCCGGATCGGCAAGGACCGCCTTGAGGTTGGGCGCGGCATAGGCCGAACCGGGGTTGAAGCGGACGAGGTGTTCGTCGCCCTGCCCATCCGAAATCTGGACCACGCAGAGCCGGTCACGCGGGGTAACGAGACCCATCGTTTCGGTGTCGACCGCGACCGGACCCGGGGCGAGCACGCCTTCGGGAAGGTCTTCATCATGAAAATAGACTGCCATCCCCGTTTGCCTAGACGCTCGCCCGGCCGGCGTCCAGTTCGGCGCGATAGGCATCGAGGAAGAACGGCGGGATATAGGCCGTCTCGCCGTGGGCCGACCACGACGGGATCGGGCTTGCCAGCCTGCGACCCTTCCACCGGGCCAGCAGGCGGAAGATCGAGAAATCGTCCGGCACCCGCTTGGGCTGGAACCGGCGCAGGCCAGGCAGCTTGCCCGGGATGAGCCCGACGGTGAAGTTCTGGAAGAAGCGGCGGTCCTTGCGCAGGGTGCCGGCCTTTGCCGCGAAGGTCATCGTCGTCGAATTGGTGTACTTCCAGTGGCACGAGCGCGTCAGCTTGACCACCGTGTGCTCGCCTCCGTCCCTGACGAACGGGTTGGGGCCATCGTGCAGGTACTTGTCCGGGTGGTCGTAGAGCGTGACATAGTCGGCAATCGCCAGCCCTTCGAGCAGGACCTGCCGCGCGCCTTCACGGTGCAGGTAGTCGTTCTCGACGAAGTAGATCGCGGTATCGTCGTCCTGCTCCAGCGCATCGGTATAGCACTTCCAGAACGAGCCGGAATTGCCCAGGCTGGTGCGGGTGACGCTGGCAAAGCCATAGCCCTGCAGCCACGCCAGCGTTTCATCGCCGACGTTGTCGGCGATGATGCTGACTTCGCCGGGGGCGAAATGGCGCAGGAAATCGTCCAGGCAGGCGCGGTTGGAGATTTCGGGAAGTTTTTCCTTCTTCTCGCCCTTGTCGCTCAGTCGGTAGATTACGCGCAGTTGCGACATCGGGTTTGCCTTGTCCTTGCCGGATGGAAATGCCGGGCGGTTGGTAACCGCAGCCATTCGTGCTGCATAGCCGCAATCTGGCTTGCCGGGCCGGCCGGGGTGAAGCTAGGCAGCGACGATGGCCGATGAAATCCCCGAAAGCTGGCGCCCCGCGCTCGAACCCGTGCTGGCGGCGGCGCAAGCGCGGCGGCTGGGCGGGTTCCTCAAGGCCGAAGAGGCCGCGGGCAAACGGATCTATCCGCCGCGCGGGACCCGGCTCCGTGCGCTGGCGTTGACCCCGCTCGATGCGGTCAAGGTCGTGATCCTCGGGCAGGATCCCTATCACGGGCCGGGGCAGGCGCACGGCCTGTCGTTCTCGGTGCCGCCGGGCGTGAAGGTGCCGCCGAGCCTGGCGAACATCTACAAGGAACTGGAGGCCGACCTCGGGCTGCCCCGGCCCGCGCATGGCAACCTTGAAAACTGGGCGCGGCAGGGGGTGCTGCTGCTCAACGCCTCGCTGACGGTGGAGGACGGCAAGGCCGGTTCTCACCAGAACCTGGGGTGGGAGGCGATCACCGATGCGGCCGTTGCGGCCGTCGCGGCAAAGGCGGAGCCGTGCGTGTTCCTGCTGTGGGGCAGCCATGCGCAGAAGAAGGTGCAAGGCGTGCCGGGGCTGGCAGGCGGCCACCATCTCGTCCTTACCGCGCCGCACCCCAGCCCGTTGTCGGCGCATCGGGGCTTCCTTGGTTGCCGCCACTTCAGCAAGGCCAATGCCTTTCTGGAAGCGAAGGGACGCGGCGCGATCGACTGGCGGGTCTGAGGCGCCTGCGCGGCGGCGTTACAGCGCCTGCGCGGCGGCGTGGGCGCTCGCCCAGGCCCATTGGAAATTGTATCCGCCCAGCCAGCCGGTGACGTCCACCGCCTCGCCGATCGCATAGAGGCCGGGGGCCTTCTTCGCTTCCATCGTCTTGCTGGAAAGTTCGGCGGTGCTGATCCCGCCGATGGTCACTTCGGCCTTGGCAAAGCCTTCCGATCCGTTCGGCACGAAAGTCCACCGCCCCAGCCGCTCGCCCGCCGCCAGCAGCGCCTTGTCGGCCATGCCGCCCAGTTCGCCGGCAAGGCCGATCCGTTCGGCCAGAACCACCGCGAGCCGGTCGGGCAGTGCCTCGCCCAGCGCCCGGCGCAGCGTGGTGCGCGGTGCGGCGGCCTTGCGCTGGACCAGCCAGTCGGGCGCATGGCCGGGCAGGAAGTCGATGGCGACCGTATCGCCGCGCTTCCAGTAGGACGATACCTGCAGGATCGCCGGGCCGGACAGCCCGCGATGGGTGAACAGCGCGGCCTCGCGGAACGCGCCTTTGCCGCAGGAGGCGACCACTTCGGCGCTGACGCCTGAAAGCTCGCGGAACAGCAGGTCTTCGCCTGCCAGCGTGAGCGGGACCAGCGCCGGGCGCGGTTCCACCACCTTGAGGCCGAACCGCCGGGCAAGGTCATAGGCAAAGCCGCTTGCGCCAAGCTTGGGGATCGAGGGGCCGCCGGTTGCGATCACCAGCGCGGGTGCAACCGCGTCAACCGGTCCGGCGGTCACCCGGAATTGCTCGCCGGCCTGTTCCACCGTGGCCGGATGGCCCAGCGCCAGCGTAACCCCGCCGCGCGTGCATTCGGCCAGCAGCAGGTCGATGATCTGCCGCGCCGAGCCGTCGCAGAACAGCTGTCCCAGCGTCTTTTCGTGCCAGGCGATGCCGTGCCGTTCGACGAGATCGAGAAAATCGCGCGGGGTATACCGGCTCAGCGCGGATTTGGCGAAATGCGGGTTCTGCGACAGGTAGCGGTCTGCCGCGGCGTGGATGTTGGTGAAATTGCAGCGCCCGCCGCCCGAGATCAGGATCTTGCGCCCCACCTCGTCGGCATGGTCGACAAGGAGCACGCGCCGCCCGCGCTGGCCGGCAAGCGCCGCGCAGAACAGGCCCGCCGCCCCCGCGCCGAGCACGATGGCATCGAATTCCTGTGCGCTCATGCGCCGAGCAGGTCCTGTGCCAGCGCTTCGGCAACCTTGATCCCATCGACCGCCGCCGAAAGGATGCCGCCGGCATAGCCCGCGCCTTCGCCGGCCGGATAAAGCCCGCGCGTGTTGAGGCTTTGCAGGTCGGCCCCGCGGGTGAAGCGCACCGGGCTGGAGGTGCGCGCCTCGACCCCGGTCAGCACCACGTCGGGGTGGTCATATCCGGGAAGCTGGCGGCCGAACACCGGGATCGCCTCGCGCAGCGATTCGATCACGAAATCGGGCAGGCACAGCGACAGGTCGGTCAGCTTCACCCCCGGCTGGTAGGACGGGACAACCGCGCCGAACTCGCCCGAAGAAGGCCGTCCGGCAAGAAGATCGGATACCTTCTGCCCTGGCGCCTGATAGTTGGAGCCGCCGGCGGTGAAGGCCAGGCTTTCCCAGTGACGCTGAAACTCGATTCCCGCCAGCGGCCCGCCGGGGTAGTCGCGCTGCGGGTTGATATCGACGACAAGGCCAGAATTGGCGTTGAATTCGGCCCGCGAATACTGGCTCATCCCGTTGGTGACGACCCGGCCTTCCTCGCTGGTCGCGGCGACCACGCGACCGCCCGGGCACATACAGAACGAATAGACCGTGCGCCCGTTGGCGCAGGTATGGCTGAGCGCATAGGCCGCCGGGCCAAGGATCCTGTTCCCCGCATTGGGGCCATAGCGGGCCTTGTCGATCCAGCTTTGCGGATGCTCGATCCGCACCCCGATGGCAAAGGGCTTCGCCTCGGCATGGACGCCCCGGTCATAAAGCCGGTGGAAGGTGTCGCGCGCGGAATGGCCAACCGCCACGATCACGTGGCGCGCGGGCAGGAACTCGCCGGTCGACAGGTGCAGGCCGGTGATCTTGCGCGTGCCGTCAGCGCCGGCTTCGATCTCGAAATCCTCGACCCGCGTGGAAAAACGGTATTCTCCCCCCAACGCCTCGATCGTTTCGCGGATCGACATCACCATGGTGACCAGGCGGAAGGTGCCGATGTGCGGATGGGCTTCGGTGAGGATATCGTCAGGCGCGCCGGCCTTGACGAATTCAGTCAGCACCTTGCGCGACAGGTGGCGGGGGTCCTTGATCCGGCTGTACAGCTTGCCGTCGGAGAACGTGCCCGCGCCGCCTTCGCCGAACTGGACGTTCGATTCCGGGTTCAGTTCCGAGCGGCGCCACAGCCCCCAGGTATCCTTGGTCCGTTCCCGCACGGCCTTGCCGCGTTCGAGGATGATGGGTTTCAGCCCCATCTGCGCCAGGATCAGCGCGGCCATCAGTCCGCACGGCCCCGCGCCGATCACCACCGGACGCTCCCCCGTGAAACCTTCCGGGGCGCGGACGGGCGGTTTGTAGGATGTGTCGGGAGCGGGGCGAACATGGCTGTCCCCGGCGTGCCGTGCCAGCACGGCGGCTTCATCGGCCACGGCCACGTCGATCACATAGACCAGCTTGATCGCGGCCTTCTTGCGGGCATCGTTGCCGCGCCGGACGATGGCCCAGCGCTGCAGTTCGCCCGCCTCCAGCCCGAGGCGGGCGATGATCGCCGCCTCCAGCGCATCGGGCGCATGGTCAAGCGGCAGGGCAAGATCGGAAAGCCGGATCATGGGACGGCGCCTAGACCGGATGGGCGGGCGAGGGAAGTGGATGCGCGGGCGCTTCGTGCACTTCGCAAAAACGAAAAGGGCGCACCTTGCGGCGCGCCCCTTCCCTGTCCGGCGTAAGCGAGGCTCAGCGCGGCAGTTCGCTCTTGCCCATGAGGGCAAGGTCAACCGCGCGGGCGGCCTGGCGGCCTTCGCGGATGGCCCAGACGACGAGGCTCTGGCCCCGGCGCATATCGCCGCACGCGAAGATCTGCGGATCGCTGGTCTGGTAGTCGGTCACGTTGGCGGCGACGTTGCCGCGCGGATCGAGCGCGACACCGGCCTGGTCGAGCAGGCCCTGCTTGAGCGGGCCGACAAAGCCCATGGCGAGCAGGATCAGGTCGGCCTTGAGCGTGAACTCGCTGCCGGGCACTTCCTGCATACGGCCATCGACCCATTCGACGCGGACGCATTCCAGACCGGTCACGTCGTTTTCGCCGACCACGCGCTTGGTCAGGATCGCGAATTCGCGGGTGACGCCTTCCTCGTGGCTGGACGAGGTGCGCAGCTTGAGCGGCCAGTTCGGCCAGGTCAGCGCCTTGTCTTCCTTTTCAGGAGGCTTGGGCATGATTTCAAGCTGGGTGACCGAAGCCGCGCCCTGGCGGTTGGAGGTGCCGACGCAGTCCGAACCGGTATCGCCGCCGCCGATCACGATGACGTGCTTGCCGGTGGCGGTGAGCGAGCCGCGCGGGGCGGCGCGCAGTTCGTCGTCGCCGGCGTTGCGCTTGTTCTGCTGGGTCAGGAATTCCATCGCGAGCCGCACGCTGGGCAGTTCGGCGCCGGGGATTTCCAGCTTGCGCGGATCTTCGGCGCCGCCCGCGAGGACGACCATGTCGAAGTTGTCCTTCAGCGAATCAACCGAGATGTTGACGCCCACTTCAACCGAGGTGCGGAAGCTGACGCCTTCGGCCTCCATCTGCGCGCCGCGCCGGTTGATGAGGTGCTTTTCCATCTTGAAGTCGGGGATGCCGTAGCGCAGCAGCCCGCCGATCCGGTCGTTCTTTTCGAACACGGTGACCGAGTGGCCGGCGCGGGCCAGCTGCTGGGCGCAGGCAAGACCCGCCGGACCCGAGCCGACGACCGCAACGGTCTTGCCGGTGCGTTCCCTGGCGACCTGCGGGGCGATCCAGCCTTCCTGCCAGCCCTTGTCGACGATCGCGCATTCGATCGACTTGATGGTGACCGGCTGGTCGACGATGTTCAGCGTGCAGGCTGCCTCGCACGGGGCGGGGCAGATGCGGCCGGTGAACTCGGGGAAGTTGTTGGTCGAGTGCAGGACCTCGAGCGCGTTCTTCCAGTCCCCTTCATAGACCAGATGGTTCCAGTCCGGGATGATGTTGTTCACCGGACAGCCGTTGTGACAGTACGGAATGCCGCAGTTCATGCAGCGCGAGGCCTGGCCCTTGAGCTCGCCCTCGGCGTGCGGGACCACGAATTCCTTGTAGTGCTTCAGGCGCTCCGTGGGGTCCGTGTACGTACGGTCCTTGCGGTCGAGCTCGAGGAAGCCGGTTTCCTTACCCATGATCGACGTCCCCTAACTTATTCAGCGGCCACAGAAGCGGCCTCGAGCCGTTCGGCCTCGAGTTGCTTCAGAGCCTTCGCATAGTCGCGCGGCATTACCTTCACGAACTTCTTCACCGCGGCGTCGAAGTCATCGAGCAGGGCGCGGGCGCGCTTGCTGCCGGTGTAGAGATGGTGGCGTTCGAGCAGGATGCGGATGCGGTCCGCGTCGTGGCGGAGCATATCGCCCATGCCCGGATCGGACGAGCCGTTGGTCCGCTGCTGCGGCCGGCCGGTGCCGTCTTCCTCGTCGCGCTCGGCCGAGACCGGCAGCAGATCGACCTGCGCCGGGTTGCAGAGCTGGGCGAAGTTGCCGGCCTCGTCATAGACATAGGCCACGCCGCCCGACATCCCCGCAGCGAAGTTGCGCCCGGTCTTGCCGAGCACGCAGATCACGCCGCCGGTCATGTATTCGCAGCCGTGGTCCCCGGTGCCCTCGACCACGCCGACCGCGCCCGAGTTTCGCACCGCGAAGCGTTCACCGGCGACGCCGTTGAAGAACGCCTCGCCCGCGATCGCGCCGTAGAGCACGGTGTTGCCGACGATGATGTTCTCGGTCGGCTCGCGATCGACATGGGACGGTTGGCGGACGATCACCCGCCCGCCCGACAGGCCCTTGCCGACGTAGTCGTTGCCGTCGCCCGTCAGGTCGAGCGTGACGCCATGGGCGAGGAACGCGCCGAACGACTGACCCGCAACGCCCTTGAGGCTGATGTTGATCGTGTTGTCGGGCAGGCCCGCATGGCCATAGCGCTTCGCCACTTCGCCAGACAGCATGGCGCCGACCGTGCGGTTGACGTTGATCACCGTGCGTTCGATCCGCACCGGGGCCTTCTTTTCAAGGGCATCGGCGGCTGCCGCGATCAGGTCGTTGTCGAGCGCGTTCTCAAGACCGTGGTCCTGGGTCCCGCTCCAGTTGAGGGTGGTGCCCGGGGCCGGCTGGACCTGGTGAAGCAGCTTCGACAGGTCGATCCCTTGCGCCTTCCAGTGGCCCACCGCCTTGCGGGTATCGAGCCGGTCAACCCGGCCGACCATCTCGGCAACGGTGGCAAAGCCCATCTCGGCCATGATCGCCCGCAGTTCTTCGGCGACGAAGAAGAAGTAGTTGATCACGTGCTCCGGCTGGCCGGTGAAGCGCGCGCGCAGGACCGGGTCCTGGGTGGCGACGCCGACCGGGCAGGTGTTGAGGTGGCACTTGCGCATCATGATGCAGCCCGCCGCGATCAGCGGGGCCGTGGCAAAGCCGAACTCGTCCGCGCCAAGCAGCGCGGCAACCGCCACGTCACGCCCGGTGCGCAGGCCGCCGTCAGCCTGCACCGCGATGCGGCTGCGCAGGTTGTTGAGCAGCAGGGTCTGCTGGGTTTCGGCCAGGCCGATTTCCCACGGCGAGCCAGCGTGCGTCAGGCTGGTCAGCGGCGAAGCGCCGGTCCCGCCTTCGTAGCCGGAGATCGTGACATGGTCCGCGCGCGCCTTGGAGACGCCGGCCGCGACCGTGCCCACGCCCACTTCGGACACCAGCTTGACCGAGATTCGCGCACCCGTGTTCACGTTCTTGAGATCGTGAATGAGCTGGGCGAGATCTTCGATCGAATAGATGTCGTGGTGCGGCGGCGGGCTGATGAGGCCGACGCCGGGGGTGGAGTGGCGGGTCTTGCCGATGGTCTTGTCGACCTTGTGGCCGGGCAGCTGGCCGCCCTCGCCGGGCTTGGCGCCCTGGGCCATCTTGATCTGGATGTCGTCGGCATTGACGAGGTATTCGGTGGTCACGCCGAAGCGGCCGCTCGCGACCTGCTTGATCGACGAACGCATCGAATCGCCATTGGGCAGCGGCTTGAACCGCGCCGGGTCCTCGCCGCCTTCACCGGTGTTCGACTTGCCGCCGATCCGGTTCATCGCCACTGCAAGGGTCGTGTGCGCTTCCCAGCTGATCGAGCCATAGCTCATCGCGCCGGTGGCGAAGCGCTTGACGATTTCGCTCGCGGGTTCGACCTCGGAGATGTCGATCGGCCGTTCAGCCTTCTTCAGCTCCATCAGCCCGCGGATGGTCAGCATCCGTTCGGACTGGTCGTTGATGGTCTGCGCGAATTCCTTGTACTTGTCCGGAATGTTGCCGCGCACCGCGTGCTGGAGCGCCGCGATGTTCTGCGCGGTCCAGGCGTGTTCCTCGCCGCGCAGGCGCAGGCCGTACATCCCGCCCACGTCGAGCATATTGCGGTAGATCGGCGCATCACCGTATGCAGCCGCGTGGCGGCGGACGGTTTCCTCGGCCACTTCGCCAAGGCCGACGCCTTCGATCGTGGTCGCGGTGCCGGTGAAGTACTTCTCGATGAAGTCGCTCGACAGGCCGACGCCATCGAAGATCTGCGCGCCGCAATAGGACTGGTAGGTCGAGATGCCCATCTTGGACATGACCTTGAGGATCCCCTTGCCGACCGCCTTGATGTAGTTCTTCTGGACGTCGTAGCCGCTGAGCGGCAGCTCCTTGCGCAGGCGGATTTCTTCCAGTGTCTCGAAGGCGACATAAGGATTGATCGCCTCGGCGCCGTAGCCCGCGAGCACGCAGAAGTGGTGGACTTCGCGCGCTTCGCCGGTTTCGACCACGAGCCCGGTCTGCATCCGCAGGCCCTGGCGCACCAGATGATGGTGCACCGCCGCCGTCGCCAGCAGCGCCGGCATCGGAATGCGGTCCGGTCCCTGCGCGCGGTCCGACAGGATCAGGATGTTCTTGTCGGCAAGCACCGCTTCGGTCGCGATCCAGCACATTTCGCGGATCGCCTGCTCAAGCCCTTCCGCACCGGTCGCCGCGTCCCAGGTCATGTCGATCGTCTGGGTGCGGAACGCGCCGTCCAGCGCCGCCTCGACCGAGCGGATCTTGGCCACGTCGGCGTTGGTCAGGATCGGCTGGTCGACCTCGAGCCGCTTGTGGCTGCCCGCGTCGTGGCCAAGCAGGTTGGGCCGCGGCCCGATCATCGAGACAAGGCTCATCACCAGTTCCTCGCGGATCGGATCGATCGGCGGATTGGTGACCTGCGCGAAGTTCTGCTTGAAATAGTCGTAGAGCAGGCGCGAACGGCTCGACAGCACCGCGATCGGGGTGTCGGTGCCCATCGACCCGATCGGATCGTCGCCCATCGCGGCCATCGGCTCGAGGAACTTGGAAACGTCTTCCTGGGTGTAGCCGAAGGCTTGCTGGCGATCGAGCAAGGTGGTGGTTTCCACCGGCAGCTGCGCCAGTTCCGGCTCGACCACGTCGAGGTCCTTGAGGTTGTACTGCGCCGCGTCGAGCCATTCCTCGTAAGGTTCGGCCGAGGCGAGCTGCGCCTTGATTTCCTCGTCCTCGATGATGCGGCCTTCGGCGAAGTCGATCAGCAGCATCTTGCCGGGCTGGAGGCGCCACTTGCGGACGATGTTGTCTTCCTTGATCGGCAGCACGCCGCTTTCCGAGGCCATGACGACGAGATCGTCGTCGGTGACAAGGAAGCGCGCCGGACGCAGGCCGTTGCGGTCCAGCGTCGCGCCGATCTGGCGGCCATCGGTGAAGGCCACGGCAGCCGGGCCGTCCCACGGCTCCATCAGCGCGGCGTGGTATTCATAGAACGCGCGGCGCTTGGCATCCATCAGCGGGTTGCCGGCCCACGCCTCGGGGATCAGCATCATCACTGCGTGGGCAAGGCTGTAGCCGCCGGCCAGCAGCAGCTCGAGCGCGTTGTCGAGGCAGGCGGTGTCCGACTGGCCGTGCGGGATCAGCGGCCACATCTTGTCGAGATCGGGGCCGAGCAGTTCGGATTCCATCGTGCGGCGGCGCGCGTTCATCCAGTTCACGTTGCCGCGAACGGTGTTGATCTCGCCGTTGTGGGCGATGAACCGGAACGGGTGCGCCAGCTTCCAGCTCGGGAAGGTGTTGGTCGAGAAGCGCTGGTGGACGAGGCCGAGCGCCGAAACCGCCTCGGGGTTGCGCAGGTCGTCATAGAACGAGCCGACCTGCGTGGCGAGCAGCAGCCCCTTGTAGACGATCGTGCGGGTCGAGAAGCTGGGCAGGTACAGCTCGGTCAGGGCGGGCAGGCCATGCTTTTCAGCCAGTTCCGCCAGCGGGTTCTGGGTCTGCTTGCGGATCGCGAGGATCTTGCGTTCGAACGCGGCCTGATCGGGGCAATTTTCGCCCCGGCCAACGAAGCACTGGCGGATCACCGGCATCGATTCGAGCACGGTCTTGCCGAGGCCCTCGACGCTGACCGGCACGTCGCGCCAGCCGAGCACGGCCTGGCCTTCCTTGGTGATGAACTTTTCCAGCGTTTCCACGACGATGTCGCGGGCGGCCTGGTCCTGCGGCAGGAAGCACATCGCGACCGCGTAGTCGCCCGGCTGCGGCAGCGAGACGCCAGCGCCCTTCGCCCAGCTGCGGAACAGCTGGTCGGGGATCTGGATCAGGATGCCGGCGCCGTCGCCCAGCAGCGGATCTGCGCCCACCGCGCCGCGATGGTCGAGGTTTTTGAGGATTTCCAGTGCCTGGGAAATGATCGCATGGCTCTGCACGCCCTTGATGTGGGCGACAAAGCCGACGCCGCATGCGTCATGTTCATTACGCGGATCATAGAGGCCCTGGGGCTCAGGAAATCCCATCGATATACCCATCCTGTGCATGGTGCCGGACAGCCTTGCGGCCGGACGGCGGTAGTGGCGGTAATGGAGCGCGACTCACCCCGCCGCCCGGAAGCAGCGAGAAATCACGTCCTTCGCCCATGACGACAGGATAGTCTTTTTGCAACCGCGAACCTAGCCCCTTGCGTCCCAAAGGGCACAAAACCGCCCTTCGATAGCGCCAAGGTGGCAGCGCTGGGGGCCGATGCGGGGCGAATCAGTGCCGGAAAAGGCCCTCAGGCGGCTCCGCTCATCTTCTGGAGCGCGGCCAGTGCCTCGCGCAGCGCGGCCTCGGTTTCGACCGGAGTCGCGCCGAACGGAGCGCCGGGCAGGCGGGCCGGGACCGCCACAGCCGCGGCGACCTGGCCGGGGAAAACCACCACCGGCTCGGCGATGTCGCTGGATTCGGTTTCCTCGACCCGCACGAACGGGGGCAGGGCTGCCGGCGGGCGCGCAGAGGGTTTCATATCGAGCAGCGAGCTGAACGGGGCCTCATCCTCCGGATCGGCCGGGGCGGCGTCTTCCTCGTCGGGGTCTTGCGCCGGCGAGGATTCGGCCGAAGCCGTCCACTCCAAAGGATCGTGCGGAGCCAGCCGCTTGGGCGGCAGCAGCGAATCGAGAGTTGCCTCTTCCTCGGCTTCGTCGAACCATTCGATGTTGCCCAGCCCCGGCTCGCGCAGCGACGGCGGCATCGCAAATGGCCGTGCGTCGAGGCCGGAAAATTGCAGGTCGCCGCCTTCCGGACGATGCGAATCGTCGGCAAATGGCGCGGGAGTTCGCGAAAGCGGCACTGCGACAGGCGAAGCGGACGCTGCCGCTTCAGGGGTGGCCGGCAGGGGGGCGGACACCGCCGCTTCAGGCCGTTGCAGCGCGGGAGCGGCCGATCGGCGCTCTTGCCGGATCTTGCGGTCGGCCAGTGCCAGCGCGAATCGCTCCACCAGTTCGGTCATGCCAAGGCTTTCGAGCGGTGCGGTCCGCAAGCGGTGCCCTGCCCTGCCGGCCGCCGTATTGGGTGCTGAGGGCGCATCAGCGGGTGCCGCGATGACATCCGTCAGCCCGGGTTCTGGCGCGGCCTCGGCCGCGGCCTCGGCCTCGGCTTCGGCGGCGAGCGGGGTGACCGCTTCAAGATCGCCGACATTCAGGATCGAGGGCGAAGCCCTGTCCGGACGGGCCGGGGCCGGAAGTTCCGCCGGCTCTTCCATCGTCAGCGCGCGGCGGCGCTGCGGCAGGGCTGCGCGGGCGGCTTCAAGCCGGGCAAGGTCCTCGCCGTCTTCCGTTTCGACTGTTTCTTCCGGTGTGGCGGCCGCCTGCCGGGCGGGAGGCGCCTCGGCACGGCGCCCGGCGCCCCGGGCGAGCAGGCGGGCAAGGACAAAACCGGCCACCGCGCCCACCAGCGCAAGGCCAAGGGCCAGCAGCAGGCGGGCGGTCAGGCCCAGCGGCGGAGCCGCGGCGGGCACCAGCCGGTCGATCCCCAGTGCCAGCACCGCGTTTTCCAGCACGGAATTGCGGATGGCGAAGCTGCCCATGCCGAGCAAGGCGGCAAACCAAAGCGCGATGATCGCCGGAAACAGCGGGTGGCGGCTCAGCCTGGCTTTATCGTGCGCTTTGAAGGTCATGTGCGAAACTCTGGTCTGATCCATCGCCAAAGGTGCCGCCGGCTCAGGCCGGGGCACCGGTTGCGGAACGAAGCTGTCTGGCTAGCAGCGTTTGGTAAATGGCTGGATAACGAGCGACATTGCGCGCCCAGTCATGTCCGGTGCGGACATGGGCCAGGCCGGCGGCCCGCAGCACGTCCCAGCCCGCGCGGTCGGCCAGAAGCCGCACGAGCGACGCGGCGCAGGCTGCGGGATCGTCGGGCGCGAACAGCACCCCGTGGACCCCGTCGGCCATCAGCTCGCGGTGCCCGCCCACCGCCGATGCGGCGACCAGCTTGCCCTGTGCCATTGCCTCCAGCGGTTTCAGCGGGGTGACAAGCTCGGTCAGGCGGCTGGCCTTGCGGGGATAGGCCATGACGTCCATCAGCGCGTAATAGCGTTCGACCTCGCCATGGGGGACGCGGCCGGTGAAGTGGATCGCATGGGCCGCAGCCGAGGCCGATGCCAGCATGCGCAGGGCTTCCTCGCACGGGCCCCCGCCAACCAGCACCAATCGCGCCTCCGGCTGATCCGCCAGCAGCAGCGGCATTGCCGCGATCAGGACATCAAGTCCTTCGTAGTCATAAAAGCTGCCGATGAAGCCGATGACCGGCCCGTCGCCCAGTCCCAGCCTGGCGGCAAGCGCCGGATCGGGGGGGGGTGGCGCGCCGAACAGTGCGAGGTCCACGCCGTTGGGTGAAAGCGCGATCCTGT
>Ga0228701_1000816_pt1 | contig 23394 bp, 25 predicted proteins | sample McNCre117_Aug_MG_2_FD_178017 | JGI IMG/M metagenome (GOLD analysis project Ga0228701, IMG submission 178017) | Freshwater microbial communities from McNutts Creek, Athens, Georgia, United States - 11-17_Aug_MG | ecosystem: Environmental > Aquatic > Freshwater > Creek | place: USA: Georgia...
TCTGGACCAAGCTTAAGTTATAATTTGACCCACTGGAAACGTGACCGAGTGGCCGAAGGTGCTCCCCTGCTAAGGGAGTATGGGGTGTAGAGCCTCATCGAGGGTTCGAATCCCTCCGTTTCCGCCAAAAAAAGAGCCCTAAGTGATTGATTCACTTAGGGTTTTCTTCTTTCTGGATTTGCTCGGGCTACACTCTGGGCTACACTATTTTTTTAGATCTTGCTGTTTTCATCCAGACTTTGCTGGACAACACGTTTAGAACAGCCTGATTTGCCCAAGCGATAGGGGCAAGAAGTGCTGAACCAGTTGCTTCTATACGCACTACCAATCTCCATCTTTCGATGCTCAAAGAGGCGTATTTGCAACAGCGCCTCGCAAAAAGTTCCCACTCGGCTTGCTTAATGACGTTTAGACCGTCTGGATAGGCTACACGCTAACCAGACAGCAGTGAAATCGCTAAAAAATGTCTGAATAGACTCGAAAATTAATTTCTTGACAATATGTAAATGTAAATCTAAGATTCTATTTAGACAAATTTACATCAGGAGCAAGAAATGAGCAAAGGTCAGCTAGTCGGTTACATCAGGGTCAGCACAGAAGCACAAAACACAGCACGTCAAGAAGAAGCACTCGCTGACCTGAAGCTCGACAAGACTTTCACCGACAAGGCATCTGGCAAAGATACTGACCGTCCGCAACTTGCCGCCGCTCTCGCTCACTTGCGTGAAGGCGATACGTTCATCATCTACTCAATGGATCGCCTGTCTCGCTCACTGAATGACCTCATCACAACGGTCAAGAGTTTGACTGCTAAGGGCGTCAAAGTTCAGTTCGTCAAGGAGTCACTGACTTTCACAGGCGACAACAACCCGATGGCAAATCTCATGCTGGGAATCATGGGTTCGCTTGCTGAGTGGGAACGCTCCGTAATTCGTGAGCGTCAACTTCAAGGCATTGCCATTGCTAAAGCAAAGGGTGCTTACAAAGGGCGCAAGAAAGCTCTGTCAGCAGACGAGCAGTCGGAACTAAAAGCTCTTGCCGCCTCTGGCGCTAACAAATCGGCACTGGCAAAGCAGTTCAACATTTCACGTCAGACGCTCTACACCTACCTGAACTAAAAATCTAATATTTGATTGCCAGTGATAAATACTGGCATGAGAACAACTCTACAGGAAACCTTAGTCGAGAATGAAAACAAGAGAAGCCAAGCCTTCAAGGCGGCGCACTTCGAGTGGTTGCTTCAATACGAAGAGCAGGTCACCCATGCTGTGACGCTGACGTTCGATCCCAAGAAGGTGATGGCTTTCACTAATACTTTCAATCGTTCAGTTGCTATCAACGACAAAGAGATGGTCGAACGCTACCAAGAGAGCCTTCGCCACTTCATCAATCGACTGAACCGAGCTCTTTACGGAAACTCCGCGCATCGCAACGCCAACCGCTTGCTGTTCGTGCCAGTCATTGAAGGACTGAACAATGGCGAGGTGCCTCACTATCACTGCTCCGTAGGGATAACAAAGGACAGGGCAGGGGTGTTCGAAGAGAAGGTCAAAGCCTGTTGGGCGCAAGTGCCATTCGCAGGATTTCAAATAAAAGTCGAGCCATATCGTGACGCTGGTTGGCTCGGCTATTCAAACAAGGGAAGTAAGTTCATCAATCGACCATCAATCGATTGGTTGAATGTGCGAATCCCATCAAGTCCTAACAGCGTCACCATCGAGTCCTGAGCAAAGCTCGTCAAGGTGTAGGTCAGCCACTCTCTGAGTGGTAATGGCCTCGCTTTGTCGATTGATGCTTCAATGTTGTAAAGGTCAATTCCCAATACAAATGATCAGCCTTATGATTAAGAAAAAGGACTGTTCATATGAAGCTAACCAATCCTGAAAAACTCATCCTATTGATGTTGAGTGAAATTCACGAGCAATTGAAGATCAAAAGTGACATCGACCCTGCTTTTGTGAAAGAAGCAATCAACTCCAGAAACACATGGGGCTTCGAGTGGCAATACCCATCCTTATTTGAAGGCAATGGTAGTGACTCCATAGAGGTCACAGATGTAGTCAATACCTTAGACATGTGGTGGTTCATAGAGACTTGCTATAGCAACTTAAATGAGGCAGATAAAGAAAAGTTGGCAGAGCTGTCTCCGTTTTACGGAAAAGATCCAAAATTTCCTGGATTCGATGGGAATAACGAAGGTGAATTGCTGAGTATTGCAAAGTTTTTGACTGAACAGCTTGATCGATTCACAAGTTTTAAGGGCCGAATCAACAATAGTCACACCCCGACGATTGCTGGTTATCGACGCATGTATGAAACATTTGAGCCTATTCGACGCTTGCTCGGACCTAGAGGTCTGACCGTTGAAGAACTTGGGAAAGTTTTGAATGCACGGAACTACTCATCAGGCGATTGATGATGAAGACGATCAATTCATTCCAAGAGTACATTGATTGGACTTTGCAGAGTCAATCTCAGTCTAAGTTGACGCTGTTTCGTGGTCAGCCAGTCGAAGGAAATCTCCTGCCCAACATAGCGCGGAAAAATCCAAAGTACAACTCTGAGCAGTTGGAAAGAACGGTGTTGAATAAGTTCAAGTTGATGGGTACATCTTTGCTGATGGATGTCGAGAAAAGTCCGCTTGAACTCATGATCGTTGCTCAACACTTTGGACTCAAAACGAGGTTGTTAGATTGGACGACAAATCCATTAGTCGCCCTCTACTTTTCTTGTTGTGATCGTTCTAATGGAGATGCTTACGTTTATTCGTTAGCCGCCGAGACCATGATCGCTGAAGATGTTTTTGAGAGGGACCCGTTTTCATTGGGTCGAACTAAAATTTTCCAGCCGCCAATGAACAACCCTCGATTGATTGCTCAGCAAGGCTGGTTTTCAATTCATCGCTATGTCGATAACGATAAGAGCATTGACCGCTCTGCCGGATTGGCATCACTCATTCCAACTAGACGCATTGATCGCTCTGCTGGATTAGGTTCACTAGTTGAGGCCAGAGAATCAGAAGGCTTTGTTCCACTAGAGAAAAATAAAGATACAAAAGATTATTTGGCTCAAGTGAGGATCAATGCAGGAGCGAAGGAAGAGCTTTTATTGGCGCTTGCTGGGCATGGTGTTGCGAGTCACACCATGTTTCCAGATCTTGGTGGATTAACTCAATATCTCAATCAAACTTACTCGCTTGGTGAGGCTCCTAGCGCTTGAGTCAGCGGCTATACGATTTCGCAACTGATGAGCTGACCTTTGCGTAGTCCTGTTGTGCTTTCTGTAACTTCTGCAATGACTTGGTCTTCTTCGCTTGTTGTTTCAGCTGAGCCGATTTGTCTGTGAGTGACTTGACCTGTAGTTGCTCGGGTGAAAGTGGCTTGATAACGCCATCCTCAATGAGTGCCTGTTGAATAGAGAAGACGTTTTCACGTCCGTAGATGCGGTAAAGCAAATACCGAGCAGAGGTCAAGCTATCAGCTTCAAATTTGACCTTACTATTGATTGAGCCAGCGCCAGCAACAACTGCTCGCACCGATGCCACGTAGCTGTTCATGCCGCCGTTGATTGCTTCGATGATTTCATGCGCTCTCATTTTTAATGCCTTTCAAGACTTCAAGGTAAAACGAGCAGAAGTCGCTTTCGATGCCTTCTGAGTAGCAGGTTCGCATCGACTCAAGCGCAAATGTCAGGGTCGATTTAAACTTGAAAACTGGCAACCAAATAGTCAGCAATTCTTGTGCGACTTCATCTCGATCAAGTTCTGTGCGTGCGGCTAGGTCGTCGCTGTTGTCATGTGCATTTGGCACCCAGCTGTTGGCGTGAGTAGTCATCACGTCATAGAGCAGTTGGCTTGGGCTTGGAGCAGGGCGTTGTAGTTCGTGGTCGAAGTTGTTCATATCTCTATTTATTTGATTTCTCGGAGAGTCATCCCTGAATCAAATACTTGATTGCTGGCGCTGAAAAGCGTCATGCCAAGCTCATTGGGGATAAATACAGCATCAACAAAAAAGGAACTCACACCACCATGATGCTCAACAAAATGCCACCAAACACACCTCTGAATTCGATCCTTGCTTACTTAGAAAACCATCGCCGCTGGGGTTCGAGAAACAGGGCGCTTTTCGCTGTTCGACAGCAATTGAGGATCAAGGACATCGCCAATCTCAAGGTCATTGACTTGCTCAATCGGGATGGCTCAATTCGTCACATCTACGTGGGTGGCGATGGCGTTCACTTCGTGCTTGATGCTGAAGTTCGGGGCGAGTTCGAGCGGTATTTGATTGAGCGTTTTGAGTTGCCAAAGAACGCTTTGTGTCGATTGTTTGGCATCGACATACGAGTGCCTGTTTTCCCAACCCAGAAGCGCCAGCAGTTTTCACCGAATACTCTGGCACAGCACTTCAGTGCGCTTGATAAAGACATCAGCCAGCACTTTATGCACAAGTCGAAGCGTGCAACAAAAGAACGTCGTTCGCTTAAAGCTATGTGACTTCACTCTCAAGCGTCCAGTTACTGGACGCTGATTTCCTTAGCTTTATTCCTCGTCGCAATAGATTTCTTCTTCAGTGGCAAAAATGAATTAAATTCTTTCGTGTCAGCTTCAGGGCTAATCCATTGCCCAGCCGCAATAGCTTCTGTCTTCTCCGCTAATTGCTTGACTGACCAGCGTGCACGGGCGGGCACCTTCCTCATGAGAGGAAAGTGCCCTATCTCTACATTGGCGATGATGTTCTGAGCCTTCACTAGATAGCGATTGACCTTCACCCGTGTTGCGAGCCGTTCATATTTTTCCGTTTGTAAAGGGCGAATCACTTTCGCCTTGTCGGGTTCTGGTTCTAGTCCCAACTGCTCGCCGATCCATAGTTGCGTCAAGCGTTCAGGTCTATCTAATGTGCCCGCATTTTTACCCCGCATTACAAGATCATTGAGACACCAAACACGGTGTGCATCAATCAATACCTGTTTTCTGATGCCTCTCAATTCCTCCACTTGGTTGTCTGTTGTGACCGACTCCGGCAACGGTTCGGGTACATGCTCTTGGAATAACGCATTAATCTGAGCAAGAATTTCCGTCTTCGTCAGATGCAATGGAATCATTACAGGTTGCATCCATTTCTCAGTATGGATGAAGTGAATATCCTTGAATTTAAATTTCTCTACCTTCGGTGGGTCAACTTTATAAGCGAACACTTTAGCCCCACGCTCATCCCACCACTGAGCAAAGCTAACGCCGAACACGTTACCGAAGATTTTGAAAGTCTTAGCAAACTCTTTATCTGATGTACGTCCTTTTTGTTGACAAAGCCACCAGTAATCCTCGCTGAGTCTCAGATATCGCCACCACCAGTAATACAAACTTCGTTTGGCGGCAGCCACTTCAAGATCGAAGTGCGAGTAGCGCTGGTTCGAAAGTTTTGGGAAGTAATGTCTCATATTGTGTTATCAACTAAATTTTTTCAAATCTAAGTAAATGATAACAGTACTAAAGTCCAGTTATCGGCAAGACGCAAACGAAGTGTCCAAGTCTGATGCTGATAAAGCGCTAACTAAAGGAGAACCCTATGAGCAAAAAAACTACCGCCAACAAGAAGGCAATTGTCCAAATGAAGGCACAACAATTCACGAATGGCATCGTCCAGCAACTGGACGCTCTGTCTAAAACTCGTGAGAACTGGGAAAAAGCTGACTGCAAGAAAGCCAACGACGGCTTGTATCAGCTGTTGAGCGAGTGTTTGGACGTCTTGAACGCCCAATATGTGAGGGCAGATAAAGCCTCTCAGAATTCACTCCGCAAAGAGTTGACGGACAAGCTGACCGCAACTGGAGTGAGGGTGTTGACTACAAGCTCCACGCTCACGATGTTCGTGCGCTACGTATTCAATTCTGATCGCAACCGCGCTCATGGCTATGCCAATGTATTGTTGGCCGCAATCGAAGCTGGCATTCATCCCAAAGACTTGCCGGATTTCATCATCGAAGCAGGTGGCATTGAAGAAATCAAGCGTCGCCAAGTTAAGTCGGCAACAGCTATCGCCAAGCAGGACAAGCTCAATGCCGCTAAAGCAGAAGTCAAGCATGAAATTGAGATGGCATCAGCGATGACGCCTTTGGCAACTGTTGCCATTGATGAACTGACCGGTTCTTATGCCCTGATGTTGGTCAAACCTAAGTTGAGCGGCACAGCTGATGTGGTTGGTACCTTGTCCGATTTGCCGGAGTCGCTGGTTGAAGCCCTGATCGCTCGTATGGCAAAGGCTCGTGTTCAAGAGATGTTGAAAGAAGAGCTTGTCGCCAAAGCAGATCAAGACATCTTGGCGGCATCTCTCAGCGCCAGCAATGACCCACAAATGAAGGTCGCCGCCTAAGCCACTTCAATTAGCTGAGGGCATAGACCGTCGGCAATCTAATCAAACACTAAAAGGAAGAATCATGAATGTCAAAAAAAAATACACACCCACGTCGCTGAGCGACATTGTTTATCCCGATGCCGCTACTGAGTTTCGAGTCAAGTCGCTCGGCAATGGAAAATTCAATGATCACGTTATCTTCTATGGCCCTCGCGGCACGGCGAAAACAACAACCGCTAGCTTGCTGGCACATGCCATCGGTGGCCCCAGCGCACAAATTGCAACTGACTTCAAAAACTTGATGGCAATGCCCGATCTCAAGGGCTATCTCAATCAATGGTGCTCTGGCGCAAGCGTGTTCTATCAATCAAAGCTCATCCTGTTATTTAACGAGTTCGATAACTACAAGACTGCCCCTTACCAGCTTTGGGACGCAATGGACGAGCTCCAAGACAAGGGTTTGATGCTCATCATCACAACCAATGACTTGCTTGCAATTCATCCCAGTGTTCGCTCACGCTGTCGCCTGATTGAGTTTCCTGCTGTTTCAGCTCAAGCTCTTCTGCCTCGTTCTCAGTTCATTCTCAATAACGAAGGTCTGGCTTTGCCTGACGTTCAGGTATTGAGCTACTTAAAGAGCGTCGAGCGTTTTGGTGACCTCCGAAAGTACATCGATCTGCTTGAAGAGTTGTTGCTTCTTCACAAAACAGGACAGCCGTTGCCTAACTGGGGCGTTCAGAAACCATGCTTGACCGTCGTCTAAGTCAAGCAATCAAGGAGTAGAACATGGACCGACTCATTCGTGTGAAAGACATCGTTGGCTGTAAGAAGTCTGGTACCCGTGGGTACTTGCCAATCTCAAAAGCATCTTGGTGGGCTGGTGTTGCAGAAGGTAAATACCCAGCACCAATCAAGCTCGGTGCACGTACAACCTGCTGGAAAGAAAGCGACATCCTGTCGCTGATCGCTGGCAACACATAAGAAAGGAAAAGAATATGAATAATTTGAAGACCAAATATGAGCCGTATGAAACAAAAGACATCTGGACATTGAGTGCTAAAAAGATCTCACGTTGTTGCTACGGCGCAATTTTGAAAGCCATCAAGTTTGAAGATCTTGACGAGTCTCGAACTGCTTACGCGGATGTGAAATATTGCGTAAATTGGTATCGTAAAGTTGAGTGTGAGCAAGTGTGTACCAATGACTTGATTGCAAGTTTTATCGTTCAAATCAACCGTGCGGATGATTGCCCGCCATTGTTTACTTACAGAGAGTTTGGCAAATTTTTGTATGTAGACCAAGACTTGTACAGCTACGTCAAATCGCTTGTGAATGAAGATGTTCGCCCATTTGGTCGTCGCATTACGATGGAGAAGCTCTTGTTTATGCATACGGCAATGCTCTATGCCGACCATATAAATCAATCAACTTCTGAGTAGCGCTATGACTATTCCCCAAGAAAAGCCTCGATCGATCGAGGCTTTTTTGTTGCTCCGTTCCGTAACTGGACGATAGCAATGCCCTGATTTGAGTGGGCGCAAATGTGCTTCATGTAACAAAAAATAATTTCTTGGGAATAGTTACAGATTACCAGTCTTGTTTTTTTCAAAAGATAATGCAAACGATTTCAATAATTTGAATGCCCTTGTAACTTTAAAGAAACCTACTTTAGTTTTGTTACATTTTCTAAGAGTAAACGATAGTTGAATTGATTTTGATTAGAACGATAATTGTGATGTTTCATCTAATTTATGTCACAAAATGCAATCGATTGCAAAACTTTCAATAGTCTTTTTGGTAACAGTTCTAACCGCCTGCGGTGGAGGTGGAGGTGGAGGTGGAGGTGGAGGTGCTCCTGCTCCTGCTCCAGTTAACCCATGTGTGTTGAAAACGTATAACTCTCAGCCTCTTCCTGAGTATGCAGGTGCTCATTCACTTCCTGCTCCGTCGAATTTGAAATTTGATGCGTCGGTGCAACGTGCAATTGGATTGAAAGACTATTACCCAGGCGGCGAAAACAACGGCTGTGCATCTAACAAAGACTATGCTCGTCTGTTGTATCAGAAGACATTGGATCGACTGCAAACACTGAACATTGATGTTGTTGAAATCTACCAGTACGGACCAGTTGATGATTTCAATGCAACAACGTGGACTGCGGATAAATCTAAATGGCAAATTCCAGAGAGTGAATTGATTTGGTTTATCAAAGAAGCGAATAGCCGAAACATCAAAGTAAGTTTGATCTGGCAACTCTGGGGTGTTGATTCCAAAGGCAATACTATCGACACTAGTATGACTACATCCGAAGCCTACATGCTGAAAGTTCTCAGAGGCTGGCACAACATCATTGTTGAAATGGCAAAGTTAGGTGGTAGCAATGGTCTAAACATGTTGACCATTGAGTGGAATGCGTTCTACTTTCCTGTGATGACTAATTATCCCGTGAGTGCAACGACCGAATTCGTAGCTATCGTGGATGATATTCGTCAATACTTTAGCGGTAAGTTGTTCATGCAAGCATCGCCAATCTTCTTTGATAGCCGATTGCTCAACAAAGTAGATGCAGTCATTGTGCCGCTGAACCCAGCGAACTGGACGCACGTAGATGACACCAACATGTCTGTTGGTCTACTCAAGAGTAGGTATGCAGATGATATCTCTGGCAAAGCAATTGCACTGTCGATTGCAACTGGAGTGAATGCATCTAGTATTCCAGTGATTTGGGACTTGAACATTCAGAGTCGTGACCGAGCATTAAGCGATGGCTGGGTAGAAGATGGATTCTGCATCACGCAAGTGGGCGGTTCACCAACGACCTTTTCTAACCCATCATGTATGCAAAAAAACTATGTAACTGATTTTAGTGTGCAGGCAAATGCAGTCGAGGCAGTGTTCCAAGCTATCAAAGAGCAAACATATGTAAAGACGTATGGCATTATTTTCAGCACTAGTTACTGGCTCACTGACACCATAGTACCTAGCGAAGAAGGCTTTCCTAATCTGTCACAAAGCATTCGTGGCAAGCCAGCAGAAACTATCGTGACGCAATGGTATAAAAGATGAGTCAACTTTAATTTCTTTTAGAACGCAAGCAAAAGAGCTTCGATCATTTCGAGGCTTTTTTCTTAACCGTCCCGTTGCGTAACGCTGGTTTACTGAGCTTCTGCCTTAGCTGGTGCTTCTGCATCAACGCTAAAGCAGTAGTCAGCCCAGTCGTTCATCAATAGTTTTCGCTTCACAATGTAGTCGCCACGCTGATAAGCCGCTTCTGCTTGGTCTGCCAGTTGATGCGCCAGTGCTTGTTCAATCACCTCACGCTTGTGGTCGGTCGTCTCAGCCGCCCAGTCTCTGAATGACGAGCGAAAACCATGAACCGTGAAATTTGTGTAGTTCAGCGTTTCCTGCAGATAGTTCAGCATTGCCATGTTTGACAGCGGTGCATATTTTTTTGTGCGACTCTGTCCGTTGAATACCCACGGAGAGTCACCTTTGCGAGAGATGGTTTTCAGCACTGCAACCGCTTGTGCTGAAAGAGGTACTCGATGCTCTCTTTCTTTCTTCATACGAGCTTTGGGAATAATCCAAAGCTGATTCTCAATGTCAATCTCGGTCCATCTTGCTTCGATCGTCTCAGTTGTTCGTGTCGCAGTTAGTACGCAAAACAGCAGAGCCTTTGCCGATAGCGATGGATTCGCTCCGATGAGTGTGAACATTGCGGGAACTTGAGGGTAGGGTAGGGCTGGGTGATGAGTGACTCGTCGTCTTTTGCTAATGGCAGGAAGTAAGAGTTCTAGTTTGCCTTTCCATCGAGCGGGGTTTTCACCCGAGCGACCCTCAGTTACCGAGGCCCAATCCAATACGCTCTCAATTCGACCTCTTAGGCGTGTTGCTGTCTCATTTTTGGTCGTCCAAATTGGTCTGAGTATGTTCAGAATTTGCTCGGTTGTCACGTCGGCGCATGATGTAGATCCGATTTCTTTATTCGCATATGCATTGAGAGTGTTGGTCCATTGCTGAGCGTGTTTCTTGTTTTTCCATCCGTCTTGCTTAGATGCAATGTATGACTTGGAGGCTTCTTCAAAAGTGATTGCGTCTTGCCTTTGCTTGGCTTCAAGCCTTAGCTTTTCTCTTGTCTGTCTTGGATCTTGTCCCGCTGTGATCATTCGATGATGCGTTGCCGCTATCTCTCGTGCTTCGGCTAAGGTCACATCTTTTAGGGTGCCAAGTCCCATGTTGTTTTTGCCGCCTGCACCCCAGCGAAAGACCCAGCTTTTGTTTGGGTTGTTTGGATCGCTGGTTTCTCTTACTTGTAAGTACAGGCCATTGCCGTCTGAGTACCTGCCCGTTTTTTTGAGTTGCTTAATGCTTACTGCGGTGAGTTTTGCCATAGAGCAAGTGTACATTGCTGGGCTACACTCTGGGCTACACTTTTGATCTTGCTGTTGCTCGATTCTGTTAGATTCGATTGGACTAACTTATTATGTAAGTTGTTGATTTATATATGTTAACTATATAAAATATCTTTTATTGGACAATTGTGGGCTTCGAGTTATAATGACTCCGTTTCCGCCAGAAGCAAGCCCGTGAGATTCGTCTCACGGGCTTTTTTTCTTGGGTGCGCCCAGCATGGGCGCACACCTGCGGGTGCAAGTCCCGCAGTGAGCTGGGCACAGTGAGCAAAGTGAAGCTCAATTGCGGGAGGGTGACCGAGCGTGCGAAGGAAGCGTGGACAGTAAACAAGGCGATGCCAAGCAGGGCGAGCAGGGCCCTTACTGCAAAGTTCTTATGGCCAAGGTGGCACAGATGCGGCGATTGTGCGATGAAGGTGTGCGCCCCTTACCTGGGGAGATCTCGCTTTGCTTCTGAAAGGAAGACGGCTCTGCCACAATGAAGACGTCAGCAGAGGTCGTAGTAGCTGCAAGCTGGGGCCGCTGAGGCCACAAGGGCAAGAGCGAAGGACCCAACGAGAGTGAAGAACCGAGGGCATGCAAAGCCACAAAGTCATGCGTCAGATGCAGGTGCGATCCGGGCGGGCATGAAGGCAGCAAGGTGAAGCCGGGTCAGACACTGCCAGCTACGAAATCCGAGGTACGTTGCATGAGCACCCGGATAGAGGGTCGGCAAAGCAACTTGCGGGCACAGGTGGCCTGCTGGAGGCGGCGCTGACGAGAAAGAACCTGCAAACTGCGTGGAAGAGGGTCAAGGCCAATCGTGGTGGTGCTGGAGTGTATGGACTCGATATCGAGCAAACCGCCCACCTGTTGCAAACGAGCTGGCCGGACATTCGTCAAGCGCTGCGGGCAGGAAGCTACCCGCCCAGTCCGGTACGCAAAGTGATGATTGCCAAACCGGACTGTAGCCAGCGTGAGCTGGGCATCCCGACGGTGATAGATTGGCTGATCCAACAAGCACTTTTGTAAGTGCTGCAACCCCTGATCGACCCTACCTTGAGCGAATACAGCCATGGGTTTCGGCCTGGTCGGCGTGCACACGATGCGGTCAAGGCCGCACGGGCGTAAATCCAACCAGGCAAACGCGTGATGGTGGACGTGGACTTGAACGCTTGTCAGCACGTCCAACTGAGAGGACGTTGCTGAAGACATCGTCATATCTATAGTCGTATTCCTGTTTCTAAGTTTAAGGAATACCGATGTGACTGGGTTTCTGGTGGCCAACTCATGGTTGATTTGTTGTTGATTTGGTCAAATGTGTATACGCCATATGGCGTATTTTTTTTTAAAAAAATTAGTACAAGATACATCATTAAAATTTTAAAAATCACACTTAAGTGATTTTTATTTAATAGGATGGATTGTGAAGCTATGAAATACCAGCGGAATTGGAGACTGGAACAAATCGTGAAGCGGCCGATGCTGCAAATAGCCATGGTGTTTGCTTGCGTAGCAGGGGCCCACGCCCAAGCCGGTAAGGATGCAGTAACGTCGAATACCACCACGGTCAACATTGAGGCATATGGTGATTCGTACTCGGGTACCAAGCCGGTCAATGGTCAGCTCAGCAAAGCATTCTTCTATCGTTCTGCGTCAGTGCTTTCGCCACAACCTGTCAACATTTATTTGGACGGCAGGTATCACACCTCCTTGCTTCGTGGAGGCTTTTCCGAGACCTGTATGACACCAGGAGCACTCGCGGTCCAATCAGCACTTGACGATGCCAGTCGACAGCACATTGGCAAGCTGGAGGCAGGGCAAAAAATTCAATTTGATGCAGGTAAAACCATTTATTTGCGGGTCCAAGAGAGCGCATACGCACCACCCAGTCTCCAAGTCGTGAATGCTGCCATAGCTCAGGCCGAGCTGCGCAATATCCACAGACAAATACATACCGTCTCGCGCGCGAAATCAGTCAAAGAGTGTGTAGATGGTGTTGAAGTGGCCGCAATACCTGCGTCCAAGCTGCTTGCTGACCGTAAATTTGCCTTGCAAGCGGATGCTTTGTTTGAATTTGGAAAATCAGAACTGCGCGCATCGGGATACAACGCCATAGAGATCCTGGTTCAAAAGGTCAAGAATGAGTACCGCTCAGTTGAAAGAATCCGGGTCGTTGGGTATACCGATGCCGTTGGTCCCAAAAAGCTCAACAGCAAACTTTCTGAGGCGCGCGCTTTGACCGTCGCAGAGCAAATTCGTGCGGGAGGTCTGAGTCCAAGTAAAGGCATCCAAACCGAAGGCCGTGGCCCAGCTGAGTTGGTGAAAACCGACTGCGGTAATGAACCGACGCCTAAGAATAAGCAATGTCACGAGCCTAATCGCCGCGTTGAGGTGGTGGTGTACGGCAATCAGAATCCCCAGTGAGCATTTAAACCTTTTTACGCCGCTTTTTGACGAACTTACATCATGACTAAAACATACCAAATCAAGATCAACCAAGGCAAGGATTCTAAGATTGTGGAGATTCCACAAGCAGGACCCAAGGGGCCAGCCGTCACGGTCAAAGCGGTGGAAGGTGCGCGCTATCAACTGGTAGATCCCCAGACCGGCTTTGGACCAGAAAACATCCGGACCAGCCGTCAAGGCAAAGACCTCAAAGTCAGCTTTGAAGGCAGTCAAACCACGGATTTGGTGGTCGAAAACTATTACGCCGTGACCCCTGAGGGTTTCAATGGCCTTATTGGCGAAGCAGAGTCAGGCCGCTTTTACGAATATATCCCTGAAAGTGCTGCAGGCATGGCCAGCGTGCCCATGTTGGCCGATTCGGGACAAGTGGTCGGCATGGCGCTGGGCGGTGCCGAAGTGATGCCAACAGGTGCGGCTGTCGGTGTGTTGGCTGCGGGGCTTTTCAGTCCATGGCTGTTGGGCGCAGGTGCGCTGGCAGCAGCTGCTGCTGGCGGTGGCGGTGGCGGTGGCGGTGGCGGTGGGGCTAATGACACCACTGCCCCAACGGGGCAGACAGCGGCGCTGTCGCCAATTGCAGGCAGCGATTCATCGACTTTGGGTGACAACAGGACAAATCTCACCAAACCCACCATCACGGGCCACGCAGAGGCGGGCTCAACCGTCGAAATTTCTTTGAAAGACACCAGTGGTAAAGTCACAGGCCCCTTTAAAACCACCGCCGATGCCACCGGTAAATACAGCATCGTCGTACCAGAAAATCTGCCTGACACGTCGACAGACACCAAAGGTTCCCAATATACGCCCATCATCAAGGTCACGGACGCGTCTGGTAACAGCAGTACGGTCAACGGGACGCCATTTGTGATCGACACCAGGGCCGTGGATGTGATGGCCGTGATGATCAATGCCGATACCAGCAATGACGGCTACATCAGTGCAGCGGAAAAAGGCACGGCCAGCACTTCAACCTTGACCGTGAAATTAGACAAGGAAAAAGTCACAGATCTTGACGTTGTGATCTTCAAGTTGAGTGATGGTACCGTCATTGACACCGTCAAAGTTGACCCGGCCAATGTTGTGAACGGTGTTGTCGTTGTCACCAGTGCTAAAACTGTGAATCTTCCTGCGGAAGGGGAGTCTTTGTCTGTTCAAGCGGTGCTTCTGGATGCCGCCGGTAATGAAAGTGCAACACCTGCCACTGATACGGCAACAGTTGTCAAAGAGAGTTTGAAAACAGCACTGACGATCAACCCCATTACAGGCGACAACTTTTTTGCCATCAGTGACCAGACGGCAGCTACGGTGACGGTCGCAGGCAAAGTCAGCGGTAATTTTGCTGAAAAAGATATAGTGACTCTGTTGATCAATGCCAAGACATTCAAAGCTGAGGCTGATAAAAATGGAAACTACAGTCTGGATATCCCCAGCGGTGATGTAAAAGCTGATAAAGATTCAATGATCGAAGGCAGTGTGACGGGCACCAATGGTCAGTTGGCAACTGCAGCTCAAAGCTATGTCGTGGAGACTTCGGGAAACGCGGGCAAAACCACGGGTTTGTACATTGATGCGCTCACCAATGACAATTTTCTCAACATCGCCGAATGTGCATTACCCAGTTTGACCGTCACGGGCAAGGTTACCGGGAAATTTGCTGCGGGGACCGATGTTGTGAACTTGTGGGTGGACGGTCATGTCATCACCAGTGCAGCTGTTGGGAGTGATGGCTCTTACAGCATTGCAGTTGACACCAAGTATTTACTGACCGATGGTGATACCACGCTGGATGCAAGCGTCACAGGCACTGGTGGCTCCACCGCCAAGGCCGTTCAAAACTACGGATTGGACAATGTTGTGCCGGCCACTCTGAGCTTGAACATTGATCTGGACAATGGCGCTGGTATGGGTCGATACAGCAATGACGGGTACATCAACAGCCTTGAAAAAGGCAGTGTCTCCACGACAAGCTTGACCGCAAGCTTTGACTCTAGCAAGGCCTCGTTGGGTGATGTGATCACTTTCAGTGATGGTAGTTTGACCAAACAGGTTGTCCTTGATCAAGACATGCTCAACAAGGGGCTTGCAAGCAGTGGAGACTGGAAATTACCGTCAGAGGGGGGGCAACTCAAAGTTTCAGCGAAACTCACGGATGCTGCAGGGAACGCGTCCTCAACAGCCACTGACAGTGCTAGCTTAGATACAATTTTTTCGACTGTCTCGCCAAATCTCGATGCGACCGACTTTAAATTGAATGCATTTGGATTTAAATTAAATGATAAGGGGTCCTATGAACTCCACCTTGGCGATAAACTGGTATTCACAGAATCCACGCTACCGACTGGTGGAAAAGCGCTTGTCAGCAATGACACAACCCTGATGGCTAAAGAGATTTTCTTTAAGCATTGGGATCTTGCCGGAAATGCAAGTACGACCTACTTGATTGATTCCGATACAACAACAGAGTACACGGTGACCCCCAATACCCTGTTCATGGTTTGATTGGGCGTCCTTTGATGACAAAAATAGAATTGCAACTGTGAGGTTTTTTGCTTTGTTATAAATGAACTCTAAACAATGCCAAATCAATTTCAATTCGAAATTGTCCTGAATACCTCACCATGCAATCATCTCTCGCCATGTATCACCTCAGGCCTTGGCTTGTATGGCTGGTCTTGGGATATTGGTGGGGAGCCCATGCAGATCCCTTGCTCGACTTCACCATGTTCAACCCGCCTACCACCGAACAGCGAAAAATAATTGATCCGGTGGTGACTTGGTTGGTTCAGTCGGACCCCAAATCGTATTGCGAGAAAGCAAGCCCTAAAGATGGGTACTTGGTTCGTCCTGAGGGTTGTGTTTATTGGCAAGTGAAGTCATCGTCTTGCACCATCGTGACCACCAATGACACCACGCATTCGCAGTTGGGGCATTTGTTTTTGAGTTGCATGCAGGCGCGATGATGATATTTTTCCAATCTCATCATGACTTGTTGCGCCGATGGTTGGGGTGTGCATTCATCTTGTTGATCATTGGCCTATTGGCGAGCTGTGTCACTTTGCAGCCTCCTGCGGTGGATCAAGTTCGCTTCACACCTGCTGCAATGAATAAAAGAAACATTGCGGAGCCTAAAATCAAGTACTTGGTCAGGCAAGATGGCTATGAGTACTGCGCGCGTATTACGGGTATTCCTGTTACGCCTACTTCCAAGCCAATGGCCTGCGCTTTCTGGAATACCCGTCGTAAAGAGTGCACCATCGTCACACCGCTCGAGACGGGCTACAACTATTTGGGGCATGAGTTGAGACATTGTTTTGAGGGGAGCTTTCATGATTGATCGTGAGGCCATGCCTCTGGCATTGGGAATGACCCGTCGCACATGGATAGCTCAAGCCGCTTCGTTGCTTCTTGCCAGTTTTACATTGTCAGATGGAAATGCGCAATCAGCAGAATCGGTGTCAGTTGGGTTTTTGAGTCACTATCCACCATTCAGTTTTCGTGATCGTAATGGCACCTTGAAAGGCTTTGATTTTGATGTGATGCAGCGTCTGTGTGCCATCATGGGCGTGGGCTTGGTCCAAGTGCCCGAAGGCATGGCGACTTTGTCGCAGAAGCTACGTGGGGGACAGATTGACTGGATTGGTAACCAGTTGTTGGCCACGCCAGAGAACCGCCGTGAGTTTGACTTTGTGCGTCCGTCCTATGCGTCGATTCAGTTAACCAGCGTTCAACATGAGGACGACAACCGGGACTTTCTCAGCCTGGATGACTTGGTGGGCAAAAAGCTGGGCGTGCTGGCACAGACCGGCGTGGAAGACCAGGCCCGTGGTGCCTTGGGCAAGTCGGTTGTTGCATACGCACGCATTGAAGATGCCTTGAAGGATCTGGCAGCCAAAAAATTGGATGCTGTGCTGGAAGAAAATTTGATTGCTGAGTACTACATCGAGCGCGATGCTTTGCCTATCAAGGTCACGGCACCGTTTGCGTCGCCTGTGCCTGTAGGCTTGGCCGTTCGCAAGGGACAACGTGAGATGCAAGCCAAGCTGTCGGATGCTGTGAAAACCATGCTCAAGGATGGCTCTTTGAAGGCGATTTCAGAAAAATGGTTTGGCTACGATGTCAGCCGAGCCCGAGTGGGACACGCCATGTCTAGCTGAAGACCTCAATCACTTGTCGCTTTTCATCAATGGTCAATTCGATGAGTTCTGGCAAGGTCTCAACGCCCATTTTGTCAAAGACGCGGCTGCGGTGCAGTTTGACGGTGGATGGCGCTGAGCCATTGAGTTCTGCAATTTCCTTGTTGCCATAGCCTTTGATCATCAGGCGGCAGATTTCTTGTTCTTTCTCTGTTAATCGGTTGAAGCGCTGACGGATGTCCATGTCGCGTATCAGATTGTTCTGTCGCATGCGATCCCTGCTCAGTCCATTTTCAATGGCTGTAACCAGTGACTCCATGCTGAAAGGTTTGAGCAAGAAGTCAATAGCACCTTGTTTCATTGCGACGATGATTTCGGTGGGTTGACTTTCTCCACTGATGAAGATGATGGGTGTTTCACGCCCGCTTTGCAACAAACAGTTTTGCAGTTCTGTTCCCGACATCTCCGGCATACGCATGTCCAGAAGGATCACGGCCGGCGAAATGGGCAAGGAATCCCTGAGAAAGGCACGGGGGCCATCGAACGTCTGCACCGAATAGTGTGACGAACTGAGCGTGAACGCGAGACTGCGGCAAACCGATGGATCATCATCGATCAAATAAATGTGGCCTCGGAAATCGTCAAAATTCATAAAAGAATGTTAGTTGGTTTTCTTTTGATTTAAATACGCTAATTGGCGTATGGGTAGTTAATTGTTTGAGTCAATAAGTGTTCAAAATTGCTTTTTCCTGAGCTTGCAGGCAAAAACAGCCCGTAATGGAGCAACTTAAGATAGCAGCATGCCTTCCTCTCAATCAGCGCCCATGGTCGATCTGCCCAAAGATGCCCAAAGCATCCTGAACCTGGCGGCGCGTTCGCTTTTTGACGTGTTTGCACATGCCAGTGAGGGCATGTTGTTGGTGGACCGCTCGGGCCGGGTGGTCTGGATCAATGACCAATACCGCCGCTATTTGCCGGCCCTGGGCTTTGCCCGTGAAGAGGATTTCGTCGGACAGGCCGTCTCGTCCGTGGTGCAAAACACCCAGATGCATCAGGTGCTGGAAACCGGCAAGCCCATCTTGATTGATCTGCTGACCAACAAGGCGGGTACCTTTGTCGTCAGCCGTTACCCCTTGCGCGACGATGCCGGGCGCGTCATTGGAGCCTTGGGTGTGGTGCTGTTTGATCAGCCGGAGTCGAACCTTCAGCCCTTGATGGCCAAGTTTGCGCAGATGCAGCGAGAGCTGGACGAAGCGCGCGATGCCTTGGCGGTGCAACGCCGCTCGAACGCGGGGCTGCGCCAGGCCAAACACAGCTTTGCCAGCTTTGTCGGTGGCAGCGTCGTGGTGGCCGACCTCAAACGCCAGGCGCGCCGGGCTGCGCAGTCGAGCAGCCCTGTCCTGCTGCTGGGCGAGACCGGCACAGGCAAAGAACTGCTGGCCCATGCCATCCATGCGGCATCGCCCCGGGCGCGTGGGCCATTGGTGAGCGTGAACATCGCGGCGGTGCCAGAGACTTTGCTGGAGGCCGAGTTTTTTGGGGTGGCACCGGGGGCCTACACCGGGGCCGAGCGCCGGGGCCGCGAGGGTAAATTCAAACTGGCCGACGGCGGCACCTTGTTGCTGGATGAAATCGGGGACATGCCCATGGGTTTGCAGGCCAAGTTGTTGCGTGCCCTGCAAGAAAGCGAGGTGGAGCCCTTGGGGTCCAACCGCCTGGAGCATGTGGATGTGCGGGTGATAGCCGCCACCTCGCGAGACCTGGGGGCCTTGGTGCGCGAAGGGCGTTTTCGAGAAGACCTGTACTACCGCCTGAACGTCTTGCCTTTGCGCGTGCCCGCGCTGCGGGAGCGGGCATCGGACATACCCGCCTTGCTGGAGGTGTTGACCGAGGAACTGGCCCTGCGCAATGGCTTGCCGCATCCCGAATTCACGCCTCAGGCCACAGCGCTCTTGAGTGCTCAGCACTGGCGGGGCAATGTGCGAGAGCTGCGAAACATCATTGAGCAGCTGCTGTTGCGCAGCGAAGGTGGTGTGATCGATGACGAGTCGGTGGCTCAGGTCCTGCAAGCGTCAGGCTTGAGCCAGATCGCCGCGCCTGTCCAGACGCCGCTGGCGGCTGCTTCTGCGCGATCGACAGATGTTCAGGGATTGCTGCGCCCTTTGGTCGAGCAAGTCCGCGAGCTGGAGGTTCAGGCGATCGCGGCCGCATTGAAGGCCACTGCAGGCAACAAGGTGGCGGCCTCCAAACTGTTGGGCATGTCCCGCGCCAAGTTGTACCAACGGTTGGTTTGATTTGCCTATTTAAAAGACATCTGTCTGTTTTTAATGCATTGAATTTGTCTTTTTAAAAGACATTTCGGGCGTGGCCGTCAGGGTCAAAGCCCAAAAACATCGCAGTGACAAGGACTTGCCCCATCGCATGGGCGACTGATCGGTTGGCACGGCTTGTGCAAAGATGCAGGTGCAACACCACTTATCAGGAGACCTGCATGATCCGTCGACACCTCATTTCTTTGGCCGCTTTGAGCGCGTGCGCGGTGATGGCCCCCGCCGCCATGGCCCAGGGCAAAGACATCAAGATCGCCCACATTTACAGCAAGACCGGCCCTCTGGAGGCTTACGGCAAGCAGACTCAAGTGGGTTTGATGATGGGCCTGGACTACGCCACCGGCGGCACTATGACCGTGGGTGGCCGCAAGATTGTGGTGATTGAGAAAGACGACCAGGGCAAGCCTGATCTGGGCAAGAACCTCTTGGCCGCCGCTTATGGCGACGACAAGGTGGACTTGGCTGTGGGCCCCACCGCATCGCCCGTGGCGCTGGCCATGTTGCCCGTGGCTGAAGAGTACAAAAAGATCTTGCTGGTCGAGCCCGCCGTGGCCGACTCCATCACGGGTGACAAGTGGAACAAATACATCTTCCGCACCGGCCGCAACAGCAGCCAGGACGCGATTGCCAACGCCGTGGCCGTGGACAAGGACGGTGTGAGCATCGTCACCATGGCGCAGGATTCGGCTTTTGGCCGTGATGGCGTCAAGGCCTTCAAGGAATCCCTGAAAAAATCCAAGCTGGTGCACGAAGAGTACCTGCCGCCCGCCACCACCGACTTCACCGCCGGTGCACAGCGCATGATCGACAAGCTCAAGGGCCAGCCGGGCCGCAAGATCATCTTCATCATCTGGGCCGGTGGCAACCCTTTCAAGATCGCCGACATGGACTTGAAGCGCTACGGCATCGAGATCGCCACGGGTGGCAACATCCTGCCCGCCATGGTGGCTTACAAACAATTCCCAGGCATGGAAGGCGCGGCCTACTATTACTTCGGCATGCCCAAGAACCCGGTGAACGACGCCATGGTGTCGATGCACTACACCCAGTTCAAAACGCCACCTGACTTCTTCACCGCAGGTGGTTTCTCGTCGGCCATGGCCTTGGTCACCGCGCTCAAAAAGACCAATGGCGACACCAGCGCCAACAAGCTCATCAGCACCATGGAAGGCATGAGCTTTGACACGCCCAAGGGCAAGATGACCTTCCGCAAGGAAGACCACCAGGCCATGCAGAGCATGTACCACTTCAAGATCAAGGTGGACCCGGCGTTTGCGTGGGGTGTGCCTGAACTGATCCGCGAGATCAAGCCCGAAGAAATGAACGTGCCGATCCGCAACAAACGCTGATGCACCGCCTGTAGGTCGGTAGCTTTAGCTCCGACAGGCTGGTTGATCAACGGTCTGTGTTGGGGCTGAAGCCGCCGACCTACAACAATCATGTTCTGTCGTCCGGGCGGGTTCGCCTATTTTTTGAATTGAACGCATGCTTGAAACCCACAACCTGACCGTGCGGTTTGGCGGTCATGTGGCCGTCAATGCGGTGTCATGCCGCTTTGCGCCCGGCACGCTCACCGCCATCGTTGGCCCCAACGGGGCGGGCAAAACGACCTACTTCAACCTGATTTCTGGGCAGCTGCCTGCTACCGCAGGCACGGTGCACCTGAACGGGCGCGAGCTGACTGGCTTGCCCGCGTCTGCGCGCACCCGTGCGGGCCTGGGCAGGGCGTTTCAGTTGACCAACCTGTTTCCAAACCTGTCGGTGCTCGAGAACGTGCGTTTGGCGGTGCAGGCCACGAAAGAAGGCGCACACCGCCGGGGCCTGAACCTGTGGAGCGTCTGGAGTGACCACACGCAGCTCACGAACCGTGCGCTGGAAATTCTGCAGTCCGTCTCGATGACCGCACAGCAAGACGCCCCGGTCGCCAGCCTGCCGCATGGCGACCAGCGCAAGCTCGAAGTCGCCCTTTTGATGGCGCTGGAGCCTTCGGTTTACATGTTTGATGAGCCCACGGCCGGTATGAGCCATGACGAGGCACCCGTGATCCTGGACCTGATTCGGCAGTTGAAAAAAGACAAGACCAAAACCATTTTGCTGGTCGAACACAAGATGGATGTGGTGCGCGAGTTGGCCGACCGCATCATCGTGCTGCACAACGGCACCTTGGTGGCCGATGGCGAGCCGAATGAGGTGATTGCTTCGCCGATTGTTCAGGAAGCCTACCTGGGCAAAGCGAAGGAGGCTGCATGAGCGAGAACCTGTTGACCCTCGAAGGCGTGCACACGCACATCGGGGCTTACCACATCCTGCACGGGGTGGATTTGGTTGTGCCGCGTGGTGAGCTGACCATGCTGCTGGGGCGCAACGGCGCGGGCAAGACCACCACGCTGCGTACCATCATGGGCCTGTGGTCGGCCTCGCAAGGGCGCATCACCTTTGGCGGCCAGGACATCACGGCCTTGAACACCCCCGCCATTGCGCAAAAGAACATCGCTTACGTGCCTGAAAACATGGGCATCTTCTCGGACCTGACGGTCAAGGAAAACATGCTGCTGGCGGCACGCAGTGCCAAGCACGCGGCGCAGATGGACGAGGCCCGGCTGCAGTGGATTTTCAAATTGTTCCCAGCGGTCGAAAAATTCTGGAACCACCCGGCGGGTAAATTGTCGGGCGGGCAAAAACAGATGCTGGCGGTGTCGCGGGCGATTGTGGAGCCGCGTGACCTGCTGATCATTGATGAGCCCAGCAAGGGCCTGGCCCCGGCCATCATCCAGAACATGATCGATGCCTTTCAGCAGCTCAAGGTCAGCGGCGTGACCATCTTGCTGGTGGAGCAGAACATCCACTTCGCCCAGCAGCTGGGCGATACCGTGGCCGTGATGGACAACGGCCGCGTGGTGCATGCCGGGCGCATGCAGGCGCTGGCCGAAGACTCTGCCTTGCAGCAATCCTTGTTGGGGCTGGCTTTATGAAATTTTTGAACGACATCGATACACGCCCCTTGCTTCTGGTGCCGGTGCTGGCGTTGCTGGCGTTGCCGCTGATCGGCTCGGGCTCGACCTGGCTCACGCTCACCGTGGCGGGTCTGGCCATGGGCATGATCATTTTTATCATGGCTTCGGGCCTGACGCTGGTGTTTGGCCTGATGGACGTACTGAACTTTGGCCACGGCCTGTTCATCGCGCTGGGCGCTTTTGTGGCCACCAGTGTGCTGGGGGCCATGGGCGACTGGACGGGGTCTGGCGAGTGGTGGCGCAGCATGGTGGCGGTGTTGCCTGCCATGGCTGTAGCCATGGCCGTGGCCGCTGCCGTGGGTCTGGCGTTTGAGCGTTTCATCGTGCGGCCGGTATACGGGCAGCACCTCAAGCAGATTCTCATCACCATGGGCGGCATGATCATTGGAGAGGAACTCATCAAGGTCATCTGGGGGCCGCTGCAGATTGCCTTGCCTTTGCCCGAAGCCATGCGGGGCGCGGTGCTGTGGGGCGATGCCGCGATTGAAAAATACCGCCTGCTGGCCGTGGCCGTGGGCCTGGCCGTGTTTGCTTTGCAAATGTGGGTGCTGGGCCGCACCAAGATCGGTCTGCTGATTCGCGCAGGCGTGCAAGACCGCGAAATGGTCGAGTCGCTGGGCTACCGCATTCGCCGCCTGTTTGTGGGCGTGTTCGTGGCGGGCAGTGCGCTGGCGGGCCTGGGTGGCGTCATGTGGGGGCTATATCAACAA